>Ga0325404_1000224_pt1 | contig 54467 bp, 39 predicted proteins | sample PopdelMetagenome_18_FD_205664 | JGI IMG/M metagenome (GOLD analysis project Ga0325404, IMG submission 205664) | Populus deltoides microbial communities from Bellville, Georgia, United States - Xylem-Control-R1 | ecosystem: Host-associated > Plants > Phyllosphere > Stem > Wood/Secondary xylem...
TGATGGATTCTAAGAGAAATGTAAAACAAAACACTAAGTATTTATTTTAGGGGGTTTGAAATATTAGTAATAATAATTAAAAGATGAGAGTCTAAAACGTGAAGGGAAGCAAAATCCTGAATTTTATTTTTTCCTTGTCCTTTTCCCTTGGGTGGATAATTGATAATGTTTGATGGATACTAGTGCCTGTAAAATCTGGCTTGATGCAACGGATCAATCAATCCACAGCATATCAATCCGAAACCGGAAACCCAATATACAGGTCATCTTGTACCTACGGATACCGGGGGACAGAAAGCTCTGGCGCGGCCAATTTTCGTGGATCCATCAGCGTTGATAATCACCATCCAGGCTTCCATCACGCGCCCAGAAAAGTCTCTTCAGGCCACGTTGAAGCAAGTAGGGGAATAGAGCGTTGAAGTGGGGTGGGGCTGAGTTAATAAATCGCAGATCTGCGCGTGGGATGTTATTGCGGCCGAAATTCCAGAAAAGGATAACGGCACAGGAAAAACGCCAGGTCGTTTTCCAAGTAGGAATTCTCTTTGCGGTGGCAACTGGGGCTCAGGTCGAAATGCTTGGAATATTCTTTTCAAGTCGCAATTATTCTGACTGGAATTTGAGAAACTCCAAAGTTTAGGCACTCTATTTTCTCTTTAATTATCTGCCATCTTAATCATATGCCTATCATCATCCCTGCTGAATAACTTTTAGCGGCACAGAAACGGAAGATCTCTTGAAAATCATATTTCAATCTCTGTTGTGTTTATTTATTGCTAGGAAAAATGTTTTAAAATTAACAATGTTTTTCTGCTTATTTTATTTTAAGTGAAAAATATTTTTTAGAAACTTGTAAAAAAATAAAAAATATCTTATTATTTGTTAATTATATTAAATCTAGTTATTAATTTTTTATGGCTATATATTTTATTTTGATTTTTTTAATCTTATCCCTAATTTGATTTTAATAAAACTCATGCGTTATGAAAAGCACTAAAGATGAAATAGATAATGTGTTCAATTTTTTTTACAAAGTGTTTTTTTATTAAGGGACGGGAAATTTTATCTTGACACGTGAACACAACCCGGGTGCTAGTGACTTGTTATCGGCCAATCATATCATGCCATGTATGAAAACTTAAACTGAGAAGTGCTTCATAGCATCAAAAATATATGTTAAGGTGGTGAGTTTTTGTAATTGACAAAGAAAAAGGAAAAAAATAGAGGGAATTGATGCATTTTTATTTGAAATTGTGGGAATAGATAAAAAAATATATATATACAATAAACTTAAGGGATAAGTTAGAAAAGTATTAAAAGGGCCAATCGACAAATTTTTATCTAGACTTATGTGAAAAAAAAAGTACAAGGACTAAAAAAGAGCTTGCAATTACCCCCTTTTCATAGAGTTATTATACATTAGAATCGACTAAAGAGTTATGAAATATGGACTAGAAAAAACATATCAAACCTAATTATAAATTAGATTTGATAAACTCTAGACTTGAATGTAAATAATGAATGAAAGAGTTTACATGATATAAAATCATTCAAATAAAAATAAAAAGGTAATTACCTTGAATAAGAAAAATTATTAAAAGTTATTTTAAATATTTTTATTTTTTTAAAAAAAATAAGATGAAAAAACTTCAACAAAATAACAATAACTGCGTTGAAGTTCATTTACAAAATGTTTTGTCTATCATTCTAATTAAATGATAGTATAAAAAAATTATTACTACTTCAAAAAAAGAAAAAGAAAAAGAGAGGGGTAATGATTAGAGTTTTTAAACTCGGCCTAGTGATCAACTTAACTCAAAACTCGGGTCATGAGTTTTGCTTAGTTTATCGGGTCACCTGGGTCAACCTCATTTTTTTTTATAAATCAAATCAACATCATTTTAGTTAAAAAAAATCAACAGGTTACAATCGGGTCAACTGGATTTACCTGCCGGGTCACTCAGAATTTTAACTTTCTTTATTTTTTTTAAATCCAACCCGATTTTAGCTTTAAACAGCTGGGTCCCGGGTTGACTATTGGTCCGAGCCGGGAATTAAAACTATGGCAATGATATGAAAGTACTTGAAAATTGCAAATTTCTTACCTAAGGTATTTGGCTGTTAATCAGTTATTATGCCCCACTGATTAACTTGAAATATACTGATTCATGTAACTCCGTCAGACAACTCAGAAAGAACCTTCCCCGTATACTTATTATGTCATCACTCACCTTGATTTCCTTTTTTCTTCAATTTTGCTATGCAAAACTCCTTCAATCATTCAATAATAATCAGGTAAAAATAACAAGAACCAAATAATCAAAGAGAAAAGAAAGGTCATAGCCAATCTTCTCAATACAGACAGAAAAGGATAAAAGCTCTTGCTTATGCAGCAAAAACTCTCCTTTTACTCGACTTCTTTCTTTACAGTCCAGAATGGCACCAAAATATTTATTTTCTCTCTCTGCGTTTAGTAAATAAGCTAACAGCAAAAAAAAAAAAAAAAAAAAAACATTGACAACTGCATCTAAAGCACTTCTTCCTTGGCTCTCTTTTTTCTGTCTTGTTACAGAGTCCCTTCGTCTCCATCTCTCCGCCTCTATATCTCAAAACCCGACTTGGGTTTGTCAGTCTCTGGCTTTCACTACATGGGTTTATGGTAGATTTTTATTACAGGTTTTCTTGGTTCCTGTGGCTGAGATTGAAGTGACCCCACTTGAAATTTAAAGTGACAAAGCTAAGAAATTCATCTCTGCTTTCATCACTTCTTTTGTTTTATGGGATGTTTTTGAGCTGCTCTGTCCTGAATTGAGTGTCTCTGTTTCGTTGGATAATTGGATTTTGCTTCATTCACAGCTCTCTTTCGTTCTAAAGTCTGTAGTCTTGTTTTCTTTTCAACTTCTTGATGGATGTCGATTTCACAGCTTAACTTTGGTTTTGAATAAATCAAGTAAACATTAATTGTTTATTTTATACCGAGTTACTTTTCTTTTCTTTTTTTCTCTATAGTTTAGTGGTGAGTTTTAATTCTTTATTGGATTTGGGATGGATTTCAAGTAAAGAGTGGATTTTTAAACTTGTGTTTCAATTTTCTTCTTTAAAAAAATCATATTGGTTCTGTTTTTTGAGATTTGGAATCTTGGTGCTGGCTGGAGATTCTTGTGTGGACTTTATGGTTTTTAGTAGAGAGAGAGAAAGATAGAGTTTGGATTGATTGGTGAAAGATAGAGAATTCATATGGAATTGAGTATGGGAATGACTTCAAGAGTGGAGGTTGAGGAAGACAGTGACAACAATAAAGGAAGTATGTGGGATTTGGATCAGAAACTTGATCAACCCATGGATGAGGAAGCTGGAAGGCTCAGAAATACGTACAGAGAAAAGGTACTGTAGTATTACAATTTCCCTTCTCTCTCCCTCAAACTGCAAACTAATAAATGGAGTTCAATTGTGCTTGTTGACGTCAGACAACACATGCTCCTTGTTAATGCCATTTCCCCTTCCTGGGATGAACTGATTTAGAGACCAAAACACTTATATCTGCTTGAATTTCCATTTGCAGACCCGTTTAACCTTTTCCTTAAATCACAAATGAATGAATTTAATCAGCTATAATCTCGTAACAAGGATGCTGACATTTTTGGATATGTACGATATTTTTAATTTATAGATGCATCAATTATTGTTTAATTAATTCAGTTGATTTTGGTGATTTGATGCTGATTTTTATTTTGTTTGCTAACACAATTTGGTTACTTTCAGAAATTCTCAGCGCTTTTGCTTCTACGGCTTGCCTTCCAGAGTCTTGGAGTGGTTTATGGTGACTTGGGCACTTCTCCCTTGTACGTGTTCTACAATACATTCCCTCATGGAATCAAAGATTCAGAGGATGTGATTGGAGCTCTTTCATTGATCATATACTCGCTCACTCTAATCCCACTCCTTAAGTATGTCTTCATTGTGTGTAGAGCAAATGACAATGGTCAAGGTAAACCAGTTTCAATGCATATGACTTAGAAGTTGTGTGTTGTGCTGATTGCACGTAGCTCTGATTTTGTGGATTTATGATTTTGATTAGTGAATTTATGGTGCTATACCTAATGATGTACTGGGATGATTTCTTCCATTTTTGCTTACCTCCAAATCCCAATCATAAAGAAAATACTTTTAGAAGCGTGGATGCTATCTTGCTATTTTCTCCTTTTTGTTGCTCGAATAGTAGTGGTCTTCATAATTTTTTGTAGTTCTCCTTGCATTGCTACAGACTTTGATAGTTAACCATGCCTGTTCCCAAGTGATCAATTGTTTCCTTCATAATTTTTTCAGTAGGTTTTGTCTGATATAGCCCAGTGAACGGAAAGAAAACATTTTGACCTCGTTTTAAACATGCACAGTATAGTGATGTTCTTGTAAAAACTCATGTAAGAATGTCAGGTTTCAACAGTATATTTTAATTTGAATGTGTGCCTAGTGGAGCATGCATTTGTAATTTTTCCTGCCTCAGCTATGATGAGGGACACAGTACTGGAACTTATCCTCTTCATGGAACAGGTGGAACATTTGCTCTATATTCATTACTTTGTCGGCATGCTAACGTAAGAACTATTCCAAATCAACATCGGACAGATGAAGAGCTTACAACATACAGCCGTTCCACTTTCCATGAACAATCTTTTGCTGCTAAAACTAAGCGATGGTTGGAGAGATATGCATTCCGAAAGAATGCGCTTCTTATTCTTGTCCTTGTTGGCACTTGTATGGTGATTGGGGATGGGATTCTCACTCCAGCAATATCTGGTACCTTGATGCCTAACTCGTAAATTTTGTTTGTCTGTCTGTCCATATATAAAATGCTTATTGCTTTGACATAAAATGGATGGGTGTGATTGCAGGTTTGTGCATATTTAAAAATCTTTTAAAAATTAGCAAGATATCCAGTTCTTATCCTGAGAAGAAATCATGGTGGTTTGTTTAATGTGTATTTTACAATTTATTTTAATAAGTGTTCTCCTAGTGCTTCAATGTAACAACATATTTTTATACATTAGAATGTTTTTGATTTATTATTATGAAAATGTCTTCGGATGCTTGGGTTACTAATGGGATCTGTTGGTCAAGAAATCCAATTGATGTATTTACACCTGAAGAGCGATTAAAGGATGAAAGTTTCATGCGATAATCTGGCTATTAGCATGTACTTGTGGTATATCTGGGGTTATGTAGCCTGTGTTTCTTTAACCATCAGTTCATAATAGTTTTTATTTATTTCAATTCCCTTGGAAATGCTTAACCACACTTCTATGACAGTTCTTTCAGCTTCTGGCGGGATCAAGGTAAACCACCCCAAACTGAGTAATGGTATCTTTCTACTCCTGACAGTCAACAAAACCTTGTCTTTACTTTTTCCTCTCTGCAACTAATTGTGTTGTTTCTTTGCCTTGATTTTCTAGCAGTTTTGAAGTTTTGAACCTTTAAACCAATCTGTTTTCTTTGGTGCAGATGTAGTCACAGTTGTTGCTGTTGTAATATTGGTGGGTTTGTTTAGCATGCAACACTACGGGACGGATAAAGTAGGCTGGCTCTTTGCCCCAATCGTGCTGCTTTGGTTTCTGTTAATTGGGGGTATCGGCCTGTTCAACATCTGGAAATATGATTCTAGTGTTCTGAAAGCCTTTTCACCTGTATATATTTACCGGTATTTTAGAAGGGGAGGTAGAGATGGTTGGACCTCCCTTGGAGGGATTATGCTCAGTATAACCGGTAATTATCAAAATGAATTTTTGGCTCCATACTTGTTTGAAGTTTAAGTACACAAATCCTTTTCTGCCCTAATGTTTAAACCTTTTAACATTTGTTAAAATAAAATCTAAGATTATGGCTGCATACTGATTTTTATTCTGAACTGTTACAGGTATAGAGGCACTTTTTGCTGACCTAGCCCATTTTCCGGTTTTAGCTGTACAGATTGCTTTTACAGTAGTTGTTTTTCCTTGCCTTCTTTTAGCATATTCTGGACAAGCTGCTTATCTTATGCAAAACAAGGAACACGTGGTTGATGCATTCTATCGTTCTATACCAGGTAAAAATTCTTTCGCAGTTGAATTTCCTAGACTTCTATTGTTGCTTCTCTTTTTCTCTGATTACTTTTCACCTCTCTCCTGATATCTTGCTTCATTTCCTGCAACTTATTATAGTGAGGTGTATTTGATGTAAGCATTTTAGTGATATGCAATTCAAAAATAGAGCAAGAGAAGTAGTGAGAGCACAGAGTAACAGAATAATTTCTCTTGTAGGCTGTGAATTTTGAGGCCTGCACTTATTATATGTAAGAAATGAAAATTTATAAGTTCTCCTTCAAAGAGAGATCTTGGGGATTAAGAATACCTTGCAACTCAAGAGAGACTGGGACATCCAGTGTTTAAACTCTCAAAATTTTCAATTTACAAAATTTTATATGGTGGGCTCACTGTTAGGCTGTGGTGAAACTCTCAGATATGATATGATAAGAAATGATTCATGGTCACTGAAAATCATTGTTTGAAAATTTATTATCCCGGTTGTTTGAACGAATTGCTAGAATAACTTTTATTTGGAGAAGCACAAAACATATTTGAGAATTATAAGTCTCTTTTTGATTTTGAGATTCATGAAAAGTGGCTAATGTGGGAATTTCAGATCTCGTTTATCTGAAATAAAACATCAGTAGTTATTCAAGGATCTCAGAAAAGGAAAAGTCCATCAAGAGTATCCAGCTTTATGGAATCCTTATGGATTTGCATGAAGTTATCCTAAATGCTTGTAATATGGAATTAAAAAAAATCCACATGGCGTACTTTACCACAAACATATGGTTCGACCATAAAATTTTTGGACCAAGCTCGAAGAACAATTTCTTGTGTTGGCCATAGTTTTATTTTTTAATACTCTGACTGTTCAGGCCTTTGTAGCTCCACTCCTCGATGAATTTCTTATTGTAGCTTGAAGTTCTTAGTAAGGTTGCGATACCATCCTCACAATAGTCTTGCTCTTCCCAAAGATACAAAATTTTGATAAAGGTGTGTCAATGGACAGATGCTAATTCACACTTCTTTCTTTGCAGAAAGTATATATTGGCCAGTGTTCATTGTTGCAACTGCAGCTGCTGTGGTCGCAAGTCAGGCTACCATATCCGCAACTTTTTCAATAATCAAGCAAGCCCTTGCACTTGGATGCTTCCCAAGAGTCAAAGTTGTACATACATCAAAAAAGTTCTTGGGCCAGATATATATTCCAGATATGAATTGGATCCTTATGATTCTTTGCATCTGTGTCACTGCTGGTTTCCAGAACCAAAGTCAAATTGGTAATGCTTATGGTAAGTTTATTAAAGAGTGTGATTTCTGTGTGGGTGGACAAGTGGTATGAAACTAGCCTGATCCTGTGTGATTTCGTTCTAGATTTTTTTTAAAAAAACAAGAATCTTCTTTTGTTTTGCTAACCTTTTAACCGTTGGGATGGCGCTTTTCCTAACTTTTTTGGAACGAGTTCCAAGAGCTTTATAAAATGAGTTGTGGAGAGTAACAGGTTGTGCTTTTCCAAGTCTCTTGCTTAAAGTAACTCGTGATTACTTAAGAAGCAGATCCAAGCCAAATTTCTCTGGCCAGATTTTGCTCATTTATTTTGTTTCATTAATTTTTTTCTACAATATGCTGGTGCATTTCAATTTATTGTTTATGACGCATTGCTCTAAATTGGAAAAACAATTTGTGCAACAACAGGGACAGCAGTTGTGATAGTCATGCTGGTAACCACTTTGCTAATGATTCTAGTGATGTTATTGGTATGGCGCTGCCATTGGATTCTTGTCATGCTCTTCACTGGCTTATCACTGGTAGTAGAATGCACCTACTTCTCTGCTGTACTCTTCAAGGTTGATCAAGGTGGGTGGGTTCCCCTTGTGATTGCAGCGGCCTTTCTTGTCATCATGTATGTTTGGCATTATGGTACATTGAAACGCTACGAGTTTGAGATGCACAGTAAGGTTTCCATGGCATGGATTGTAGGGCTAGGCCCCAGTTTAGGACTGGTGAGAGTCCCCGGGATAGGACTTGTGTACACCGAGCTTGCAAGTGGGGTCCCCCACATCTTTTCTCACTTCATCACAAATCTACCTGCCATACATTCTGTTGTTGTTTTTGTCTGTGTGAAGTACCTCCCTGTCTACACGGTCCCTGAAGAAGAGAGATTTCTTGTCAAGCGAATTGGACCAAAGAATTTTCACATGTTCCGTTGTGTTGCAAGGTATGGATATAAAGACCTTCACAAGAAAGATGAAGATTTTGAGAAAAAACTTTTTGATAGCCTCTTCTTGTTTGTTCGGCTCGAGTCTATGATGGAGGGATGTTCAGACTCAGACGAGTATAGTCTATATGGTCAGCAAACTGAGCGGTCAAGAGAAGCCCTTATTAATAATAATGGAAATATAACCTCATCATTTGCAGATCCCACTATTTCATCCACTGACTCGATCGTGCAGATCAAGTCTCCATCACATGCAAATTTTACCGTTCGGTCGTCTGGTCAAACAAGCAGCCAGACTGAGGTTGACGAGAGAGAATTTTTGAATAATTGCAGGGATGCTGGGGTGGTGCACATAATGGGGAATACAGTGGTGAGAGCTAGGAGGGATTCAAGATTCTACAAGAAGATAGCTGTTGATTACATATATGCATTTCTTAGGAAAATTTGTAGGGAAAACAGTGTGATTTTTAATGTTCCTCATGAGAGTCTCTTGAATGTCGGACAGATATTCCATGTATAAATATTTTTTTCTTGTAAAACAGTAATAAGATCAAGTATGCCGTCTCGTTTTTTGAAGGAATCAGGCAATATGCGGTCTTTGATGCCATTTAAATCTTGAGAAATACTGAATATCAGCAGCGTGATAGAGTGCAATGAGAAATGTTTAGCGTCCTGGAGTTTTCGCTACAAGCTTGGACTAAAACTAACAAGTCTCGTATGTTCAGTAGAAAGCCTTCCTTGCCCTCAAGTAACTTAGGACCAGAGACAAGTGAGAAAAACATCAAATGAAGATCTTATTTATTTATTTTTACGTTGAAAGATTTTTATTTTCTTTTGGGGGAGGGGTCGTGAGTGCCGTTGTCTCTGTTCCCAAACAACATCAAATAGGTTTTAAGTGGCTGGCTCCAACTTGATCCTAAACCTGTGGGTTGGTCTCGAGTCGACTTAAGCATTTCCAATTATGATAGTTGCAAAGTAAGGCTAAAGCTGATGCAGTTAATTTGAGAACAAGGCAAGCTTTTATGGAGAGAAAGGAAAAGGAGAACAAGAGGAAGCAGAGGTTGACAAAGAGACAGAGAGACGCCGACACAGATTGATGATATTCATTTCATTTTTTCATCATTCTGTTTACGTACTTGTTGTATATATACTTTACTAGTCTCTAAACAGCCCAACTCATAGTCTAAGTCCACTCTAAAATAGGCCTATATCCTCTATTCTATACATTTAACTACATGGGTCCATGAACTTGCATCAAAAGCTTCTTAGATAATAGTCCTGCTCCTGCCCTCCCCAATCTTGCATTATTTGCAGCTTTGCACCTTTATGTGACGGAGATTTCTTTTCCTTTTCTTCTTCTTCTTTTAACAAGATTATAACACAGGCATTATTTGCAAATGCATTAAAAATATATTTTTTTATAATTTTTTTTACTTGTTTTAAAAAGACATCAACAAGAGAAAATAGCTAAAAAAATCATAAAATAAGTGTGTGAATAATCAAAATGCACCAAAAACATTTTAAATTTTTTTTTTGCTTTTTTTTAGGAAGTTTTAAAAATAAAGGGTCAAAATTGAATTAGAACATCTAAATCTTCCCACTTCATTTTAGAGTTACCCAACTCTATATACCAACTAAAAGTAAGTCTTTTATTAAAATAATAAGATTAATAATTTCTCGTCATGAATAATTTTAACCATCTTACTATAATAAACTTTAAGGTGAATCTCAAGACATTGAGTTTTTGTATACTTGACAACTTTAAAAATGATTTTTTTTTGGAAATGTAAGTATTTGACACATGACATATTTCATTAGTTGAAAGAGGATCTACAAGTTTTTATCTTTAATGGTCTCGTGCCCTTTTATGGTTAGGCCAAATATACTATTTTTCTCATATTATTTAGGAAAAGATAATTGGATGAGTTCAAACAATTGAGGTGTTATCTAGCATGTATTCACAAGAAGATGGTTTATAAAGTTTCCTTATATGGCTTGGACTTTGCATGTTTTGAGGAGCATGATATCCATGCTAACATAAGAATAAAGGTGTTTAAGGTATTTAGTTTTCTAGGAAAGAATGAAAAATATTGCTTGAATAAAGTAGAAGAATTAACAATAGTTTGTAATGGATTCAAAAGCATAACAACATAAGCTTTTGATGATCCTAGAGAGCTTAAAGTAACAAATGACAAGCCTTGATCAAGTGGATAGGCATTTGAAATTCTTTTTTGATAAGGATGCGTGGAAGGAGATAGTTGGGAACGATTAAAAATATTATTTTGACCAATGTAGGAGAACAAAAGAAAGGCATTATCATGGTGAGCTTTACGATATTACCTTTTATGCGTAGAGATTTTCTCTCAAAACTTTTAGAGTGAATGGTTTGCTCTAGCAAATCAGTTAGCCAAGTTATTTCATCTTTTAAGAAACGGATTTGATTATGCCTAATCTGAGCTCTGTCCTTATCTTTCATGGCTTGGACTAATATTAGTTTTGTAAGAAAGGTGAACTTTCAAAATGTAGTTTGTATTTGTTTCCTCCCTCTCATATAAAAACTTAGTCTAACCTGTATAAATAAAAATATTCATAAAAATATATATAGCTTATCGGATATGGAGTAGCCATTTTGTAAGCGGTAACAATAGTTCTCGAATCTTTTAAGGTATATTTCACTAGTTGGATTGTCTTGTCACCTATCTTTAAAATTTCATGACTTTTTCAAGATTTCACGCACATTTGGCCAATATATTATGATTATCAAGAAGAAACTATATTGGAAAGTTCTATCTTATCCACTACTTATAAGGGTGAGTTAAATAACTAAATTGGTCTTAAAAGGGTCGTTCGTTGCGTAGTTAATATTCTCAATAGGCTAAATTGAGGCCTACAAGACATAAAAAGTATAAATAAGAGCAATGCTACATCGGCTATTAATCACAACTAAATAGATTATCCATGAGAGTTTGGTGATTTCACGAGTGTTACCTGGGGTAAAGACTATCAGGACACCATTAGTTTCTCATGCTAACTTAAAGCAATGTGTATAGTAAGAGTGTTGTGTAGTGGGTCTATGAGTACAACTCCATATTCAATCTAGACAAATCAATAAAAAGATACAATGCATGAAATGAAAGCACACAAAAATTAATCAAACAAGCAAAATATATATATATAACAAAGATAGAAATATCAAATCAAATAATAACAAGCAACAAACACACATTATCAGTTTAGGAAGATAAGTACAACAAAGGTATTCAAAGAATATATCAAAGCACAACTACCACACTATCATTGAAAAACAAACAAAAAAATCTTAGCCTTAAACTAAGTCCTTAGTGAAGTTTTTATTCTATTATAAGGGGTATGTTAACCAATTATATGTAAAAAGAGTATATAAAAAAAAAATAGTTACCACCTGGTTTTATGATAACCAACTAATCTTTAAAGGTTCTAGATAAGGGGTTGATTATATAACAGAGAAGGTAACAACCATCTTATTTATCCTACTCTAAGATAAACTACTTTGTGATTGTTTTCAATGATAAAAGGTACCTATTGTGCTTATATGCTAAGAATTTACCTTAACTGCTATATGTGGTTTTATTATTAAGAAGCTAATTATTATTATGACTTAAGACAATGATTTGTGACCTCAATATGATAACAGGACCCAATCCTCAGTTTTAGAATATGAGCATTGAGCTTGAGAGAATGATGAACAAATGATAGACATAAATATTTTTAAGATTATATTGATTGAAATAGATTTGAAGGTCACCACTCACACTTCATGGATCAATGTGATGTCAAGTCAACCCAACCTAAATTCACTCATTGTAGTTTGAGGATATAACCTGGTCTAAAAAATAACTAAATAAACATACACATATATTCAAAATTAAAATTTTATAAACAATAAACATAAACATTAAAGTTATATTTACAAACCATGGCTTAGAACAATAGTTACAAAATGTTTATTATATGTAATTTTTTTAAAAAATAAATGCATAAATTTTGTTACTTTGATAGTGATCCCTCCGATAGGTCAGTGGTTGATTGGATAGTTGAGAAAGTAGATCAAAAGTGTATTATCGGGGGCACTCTAGAACTACAAGTCCATATTCGCACATTCAATAAAAATGGTATATTTTAAAAATAATATCATGTATCAATCATTCCCATTTTTCTTTCAAGTTCTGTGGACAAAATCAATTTAAAGATCATGACATCCCTACGTTGAATTTTAGATAAAAAAATAATTAATATATAAAATTAGAGAAATAAATCCCATCATAGGAATACAATAGCCTTGGAATGAATACTTTAGTCATGTATCAACCACTTATATTATTTGTTAGACAACATCAAAATAAAAAGGAAATATAGTGCAAATAGTTAAGGATATGTATATTAGAAGAGAAGTTTAATTTGACACCCATGAAATTCGAGACCTAATAAGAATTGGTGGAGCCGACTGAACCATGCACGTGATGTTTGTTTAAGTCTATAAAGAGACTTATGAAGTTTTCATACAAAAAGAATGTGAGGATCAACGAAACCTAGAGGCTACTACATATCCAACTAATAAGTAGACTAACTTTTAGAAATAACAGTATTCAAAAACCTAATTTGATAGATCTTGTCAAAATCAATACATTTTTTTAAAAAGTTATGCAAGGAAAACACAAGTCTTCAATACCTATGAGCCTATCTGTCTGAGCCTAACAATTACTACAACAAGTAAATTTGGTTGCTTGTTCAGTGTGGTACCAAATCGATCTCATTTCTCTAGTTGGTTAAGGGTTTCATTGGGATCCATCTTTAAAGTCAGTTTGCCAAAAGCTAAAGACACCGACACCTTTCATCTCTAGTCTCTATCTTCTTGATCTATCAATCTCTAGCACTGACAACCTTCATTTTTAGTTTGTGCCCCTTTCCTCTCTTTTCCTTTTTGATCTCTTGCAATTATTTATGAGAAAGAACTTTTAAGATTTATGCTAATGAGCCTTTTTCTCTCTCCCTCTTATGCATGTTATGATTATGGTTATAGATAAAAAATAGTTTATGGTTATGAATTAGGCTGAAGTATGTAAGTAAGAACTTATATAACCTGTTTCTTTCTTTTATTTGATTATGATAAACAAAACACACACATTTTTTATTGGCCAACTAGGTTCTTGTCACTTTTTTTTTCTTCGTTATTAAGGACTACTGAAGAGCTTTTTGAAATATATAATAATAATAATAATAATTGACATTGATGTTGTGTTTTAATGGATGTTTGTGGATGAAAGTTATCTAAGAACCCATTTAATATCTGTTGATTGGGTTTGATTGAACATTCATCATGTCCCAAAGATATTTGTTTTGTTGGCCAGGCTGTTAAATCATATATGCTTCCTAAAACTAAGAGTAAGATTATTGTTTATTTTTGGCATGGACAATACTACTAACTAATGGCAGGAACCCAAATAGGCTATGTTTATAGTGGTGGAAGGAAATTTCTTCAGTTTTGTTTAAGATACTTTTGTTTAACATGATTTATCTTTATCATTTGTGATCAGAACTAGAGGCATTTATTTTGTGTTTCTTGATGTCTATTTATTGTCGAGAAATATACTTTGTATTCTTCATGTTCATATCTGTACGAGAGAACTAGATGTCAATTTCCATTTTAAAGTTTTAAAATAGCAAATTTGATCTATTATTGTTGATATTTGAATTTAGAGGTTGGGTTGGTTTGGTTTAAAAAGCCCAATACAAAAGATTTGTTAATAAAACTTAAAAAAACCCTAAGCTAATAAGAAATTGTTAAAACTTGATTTAAAATTGGCCCATTACAAGCATTGGGGTTACCTGATTTTCAAAGAAAAAAATCAAGCCAAACTGAGTTGAATTAGTTCGATTTGAATCGATTTTCGTTCGATTCGGATCAAGATTTCCAAAAATTAAAAAAAACTAGTTTGGCTATATTATTTTTATCCCAAACCAAATTGGACCAAAACATGAACACCCCCAGTCTTATTATAGATGCATTTTACTAACTATGTCTTTACTTTGTGTTTATTCCGTGTTTTGGTTAGAAACCCAAGTTATTTCATTCATTGTAACTTGACTTCAAGTTGTTGTATTTACTGTTTTTTTTTAAATGTATTTTTTTCCTAACTGGAGATCTTTTTTTTCATATTCTTTTAGTTGATTATTAACCCGTTTTAAAGTTCACTATATAAATACTAGAAGAATGTTTTGTTTTTTCAATGTGAGATTTGAAACTCTTTAATATATATATTTTATGTTCACAAGAAAAAAATTATTTTTTTAATATATGATTTGAAGCCTTTTAGTAATATATATATATATATTCTATGTTCATAAGAAAAAAGTTATGTTTTTTCAATGTGGAATAAAAAAATCTTTTTGGTTTAAATATTTCAACTTAAAAAGATAACATAATATCTTTTTAATATGGGATAAAAGACCTTTTGAAATAATCTTTTAAATTTTATTATTTATAACATATATAGTCTATATTCACATTGATTGTTTTTTTATTTTTTATATAAAATATTAAAATTTTAGATATTTTTTTTAATTTTTTCAGATTACTCGTTAACCTATAAAACTAGAAACTTGGCTCTTTAATCAGTTCAATTTTCATGTAGAGTTTGATAACTATGATATTTATCAAAAAAAAAAAAAAAGAAAAAGAAAAAAGAGTCGATGCATTTGTAGCATGTTCACTTCGGTTAAAAATAAATGAATATCTATATTGGAGGAATTGCATCGATACACTCGCTCACAATTCAATGCTCCTCCATGGAGTTGTTACCACTCTCATTATGACTTCCAATTCCAGTACAGTTACGGAAAAATTTCTTACACCCCGAACATGGAAACTCCGTACCAAATGAGCTGTTTCAGCAGTAAAAAATTAAATACTTGAAGTGGATCGTTGGATCCCTTTTTTTATTCACTCAAACCGTACAATGCAGAGAAGTCAACATCAACTTTCGAGATGCTATATTTACTCTTGCTCGTTGAAAAAAGAAAAGAAGAAATTTCTTTCATGATATTAATATTAATATTAATATCTGAATCTATTAAAAAAAGAAGCCAACTCAAAATTACTAGATGATGCCGTCATTTACGAAGCTGTTACAGATTTGCGTAAATATTATATACTGTAAAAATGCTGATGCATGCCTAACAAAAAGGCATGATGGGATGTTGCTAAAGCCTTTGCTGAAGTTACAGAAACCTTTATAAAATACATTACAACTACAACGTATTTTGCACAAGAGCACCAGCAAAACGAGACACTGAAATTTTTCTTCCTTCCCTTGCGAAAGCTAGGGTTGGGTTGTCTTCATTTCCTCCTTTTGCTTCATGGGTTTTTGTTGAATTTTTAGTATCTTCACCTTGTTGGCATTGAATGAATTAAAGATTTGAACTTTGGCTCTGAAGAAAAACTGAATTTAGTGAACTCGGCTCTAATTATCTATTGTCAAGGTTTGAACATCTTGCTTTATTTGCTGAAATGAGCCCATTTTGTTTACTCTGTAGATAATGTGATTGCTCTTTTGTTTATATCTCAATTGGGATTTCATTGGTTTATTTGAACTGAAGAAGCAACTGCATCTTGGATGTGGTTGATGCATTATATCTTGTAGTTGAGGAAATAAGAAATCTTGGGTCCTTGTACCATTTTCTTCAAGTTGAATTCATTCTTGTCTGATTTGCGGATTTTGAGTTGTGATTGGCTTAGGTATAAGCACGAGGAAGACTGTATGGTATTGGACTTGGGGGTTGGTGTAAGTGTAAGGGCCGTTTAACTTCTGCTGCGAATGGCTACTGGAGGAAAGAGTAATGAAGAAATTGATTATAAAAGTAGAATCTGGGTTTTGGATCAGAATCTTGATCAACCCATGGACGCAGAAGCTGAGAAGCTTAGGAACAAGTATGAGGATAAGGTATAATGTCACCGTTTGTTCTTTTCAATACCTTGCCAAGCGAACTGTTTCAAAAGCCAACAATATATTTTAAAAAAATCAGTTTACCGAATGAGCTTGTTTATTATTTAATGTAATAACAACAGATGAAACTGTAGGAATGATATTATAAATGTTGTTGAATTAAAGTTTGCATTAGAGTCGATGGCATGCTATACAGGCATGCCAGCCTACACTATGAAAATAAGAAGACTGATAACGTGGTTGATTTGCACCCTGCTTTTATTCTTTGTGCTAATTCTGCTTTATTTCTTTCAGAAATTCTCTCGATTACTGCTTATGCAGCTTGCTTTCCAAAGCCTTGGAGTGGTCTATGGAGATTTAGGCACGTCTCCTTTGTATGTCTTCTACAATACATTTCCAGATGGAATTGAAGATCCAGAGGATTTAATTGGAGCTCTATCGTTGATCATTTATTCCCTTACTCTTATCCCGCTCCTGAAGTATGTTTTAATTGTTTGTAGAGCAAATGACAATGGCCAAGGTAAATCATTAACTTGTTTTTATTGAAATTCAATTATAGCAGTAAAAAGAGATGAAAAAATTTGCTTACATTACAATATTGACTTTAGTATAGTATGCAATGACAGGATATTTTTGGAACTATGAATATGGTCCCGGCTTGTGTATATAGTGGAAATGATCATTAATAAAAACAAAAGTACTTTTATTTGTTGATCTTTTACCACCATTTTAGAAATTGGTGGCGATTGCCTTCCTGGTAACTCTAACCCCAGACAGTTCAAGGAAACCTTAGTTTGAGGAAGAAAGAAAGTGAAGGGACACAGTCGAAGATGTGAAACTTAACATGCTCAAACATGTCAACATGCAATTTAAAACCAAATGCACATGATTAATCAATACAGAGTGCTTTAGACTTCCGCTTGTATGCATGTACTAAAACGAAAAGAATAATCTCCAACTAGCCATCTTGAAGGCAATGATGTTCTCACATTTTTTTTTCTGGTTATGTAAATAAAATGTATAGAATATTAGATGACTTTTGAAAATCTTAATGTAAAGGAAAGTTAAGTATCTTCTCTTACACAAGTTGGAAAAAAACATGGATTTATTTGTTATGGAGTGTCATATACATCTTGCTGTGATATGACAAAAGTTCCAATTTTCCAGACTGGTTGGACTGATTTTCATTTTTATTCTAATATGTAAAAGGTGATTTATGTTCTTTAACTTTCTATTTTCTCTGATATTACCATGTATTCAATGATTTCACTTCCTGCCTAAAAAGTTAAGCATAATGTAGCAGTATCCTTCTTTTAGCGAGGAATGTATTTGTATCTGAAGCCAGTAAAGAACTAGTAAGTTTCTTGGAACTTATCCCATTCATCATGCAGGTGGGACATTTGCTCTTTATTCGCTACTATGTCGACATGCAAAAGTGAAGACTATCCCTAATCAAGATCATACAGATGAGCAGCTAACAACTTATAGTCGTTCTACATTCCATGAGAAATCTTTTGCTGGAAAGACCAAGAGATGGTTGGAGGAACATCCCTTCAGGAAGGATGCGCTTCTTGTTCTTGTTCTTGTTGGCTCTTCCATGGTAATTGGTGATGGGATTCTTACACCAGCTATATCAGGTTTCCTTCCCTTAGAACCACTATCTGTCCTCCTATCTTTTTACCAGAGCTGTTTGTTTCATGGAATTGTGATAGATAAGCACAGTGTATCTATAATCCAACACATGTATATGCCATGAAAATACAAGCAATGAATTGCAGGGTGTGGGATGGTCCCTGGATGAGAGAAGAAAAATTCATTGTCTCTGATAACAAATTTTCACCAATAGTTTAACATATGGATTTTGGTCAGTGGTTAGAGTGAATTAACTCCTTTAGTATTTGCAGAGATACGTAGTCATGTTTGTTTAAATAAAGTTTCAGACTTCACCATCTTCAAAAATATATAAAATTCAAAGTACCATCAAATGTGACAAAATTACTTAACCATCCATCAAAGTCATCCAAGGCAAACATAATGCAGGTGCTTAGGTATGGGCGTCAAAGGTTTAAAATAAAGGTGGATTAGAAGTACTTTGCTTTAATTAAAATAACTAAACGATGCAAAATTTTCATTTGTAAGAACACATTTCAAACTGTGATAAATTTATTTGCATTGTGTCTGGTTGCAAAACATTATGCCATACTAAAAACCATTGGAGTGATGAAGAGTGCATATGCTCAGATACCCTGGGTTATGTTCTGGACTAATTGAAACGTTGCTGTCTTTTAGTGCTTATGCACATAAGTCCACATATGGAAAACTTCATTCCAACTTTGATAAATCAACGACAATTATGTGGCTAATACATGTATCTTTCTTTCTTTGCTGCATGTGGCAGTGCTGTCCGCTGTTCAAGGAATCAAGTTAGACCACCCCAAGATGAGTAGTGGTATCTTCCTACTGAAATTGAACAACTTCTTGCATTTACATCAACTTTAACATTTGTCCACTAATATTATGTTTTAAAGTATCAATCAGTTACTATTTCTCTGTGCATCAGATGTAGTCGTCCTTGTTGCTGTTGTCATATTAGTAGGCTTGTTCAGCATGCAACACCATGGCGTGGATAGGGTTAGTTGGCTCTTTGCACCAATTGTGCTCCTTTGGTTTCTCTTGATTGGAGGAATTGGCTTATTCAACATTTGGAAATATGATACGGGTGTTCTGAAAGCCATTTCACCGGTGTACATATATCGTTATTTCAGAAGGGGAGGGAGAGACAGTTGGCTGTCCCTCGGAGGTATCATGCTTAGCATAACAGGTGAACTCTGAGTTTTCATTTGATTTATTTTTGCTTTCATACTTTTTAACCCATTTGACATTCATCAAACTTGTGTACAATAAACTGGTGACTTTACTTGTCCTGAAATATTACAGGAACCGAGGCCCTCTTTGCCGACCTATCTCATTTTCCTGTACCATCTATACAGATTGCTTTCACAACAGTTGTTTTTCCCTGCCTACTTTTGGCCTATTCTGGACAAGCTGCCTACCTCATGAAGAACACAAATCATGTAGTTGATGCATTTTACAGCTCTATTCCAGGTTTACAATGACTTCCTCCATTTCTGTTTTCCTAGGGTGCCTGACTATTGTGACTGGAATGGCATGGAAATGAGAAATAAAATTAGGACCATCAAATAATACGTGAACATGATTTTTGTCATCAAAAGTCGGAAAAACCTGTCGGCAAATGGTGCTTACATGGATAGAAAGCACTGGGAACAGAGAACAGTTAAATCCATTGCTGTGAAAGTATTTACACCTAAATCTGTTGGAAAATTGCGAGCTTATACAAGAATCTCTCTTATAAACACTAACAATTATTACCTCCAAGAAGAGTACATGTGTTAATGACAAACAGCAAATCACTCACTAATGATAGGTACATCTTCTCCAAAACTCTGAGAGAAAGTAATTCTTATAAATTTTTGAAGAGGTTTAATGGAGCTGGTTCTGTTTATTAACTGAATTACTTTAACATGGTTACTATGTATTTTAATCCTTTCCTCTTTAGTAATTGACAAATTGAACAAATGAATGGGCCCAGCACTTTGTGTAACAAAAACCCAAGAAAGCAGTCTCTGATAGTATGATTTAGTTATTAATCCAAAAACATCTTTTCCTGTTCTGTATTTACATAGATCTTTTTTTTCGTGAAAATCTACAGAATTTTGTCAAATATGATTGATGGAATTTTTATAATTTAAATCTGGTAACGTTTATCATTCTGCAGATAGCATTTATTGGCCAGTACTTCTAGTTGCAACTGCAGCTGCTGTTGTTGCAAGCCAAGCCACCATATGTGCAACTTTTTCATTAATCAAGCAGGCCCTTGCACTTGGTTGTTTTCCAAGAGTTAAAATTGTACATACATCAAAAAGGTTTCTAAGCCACATATATATTCCAGATATTAATTGGATCCTTATGATTCTCTGTGTTAGTGTGACAGCTGGTTTTAAGAATCAAAGCCAAATTGGAAATGCTTCTGGTATGTTCATGCTTTGTCAAATGTTATAAAGTTAATCAGATCTTTTATATCTTTGGTTAAAAATTTGATAAACTCTGTATGTTATTTCATGTCATGACAGGGACTGCAGTCGTCATAGTCATGCTGGTGACCACATTGCTTATGATTCTAGTCATGCTATTAATATGGCGTTGCCATTGGATTCTTGTCCTGATATTCACGGGTTTATCACTGGTAGTGGAGGGTACTTACTTTTCTTCTGTGCTCTGCAAGGTCAATCAAGGTGGTTGGGTTCCTCTTGTTATCGCCTTAGCATTTTTTATCATCATGTATGTGTGGCATTATGGTACCAAGAAACGTTACGAGTTTGAGGTGCACAGTAAGGTTTCAATGGCATGGATTCTGGGGCTTGGTCCCAGTTTAGGACTAGTTCGTGTCCCTGGAATCGGACTTGTATACACTGAACTAGCAAGAGGAGTACCACACATTTTTTCCCATTTCATCACAAACCTACCTGCCATCCATTCAATAGTTGTTTTTGTCTGTGTGAAGTTCCTTCCTGTCCACACAGTTCCTGAAGGAGAGAGATTCCTTGTAAAGCGAATAGGACCCATTAATTTCCGTATGTTCCGTTGTGTTGTAAGATATGGGTATAAAGACCTCCATAAAAGAGATGAAAGTTTTGAGAAAAAACTCTTCGAAGGTCTTTACACATTTGTCCGGCTTGAGTCCATGATGGACGGGTGTTCAGACTCAGATGACAACAGTATATGTGACCAGGAAACTGAGCAGCCGAATGATGTTCCTCTGAATCACTCTAGCAACACAATGCCATTGAACATGGATGGAACGATTTCATCAGGAGATTCAATCGTGTCTCTTAATGGCCATCTGCATAATAACACTGCCGTTGCATCATCTGGTCTTCTAAGCAACCCAGCTGAGGTAAATGAGTTAGAATTTTTGGGTGTCTGTAGGGATGCCGGTGTTGTGCACATACTGGGGAATACAGAGATTCTGGCACGCAGGGATTCGAAGTTCTATAAGAAAATAGCAATCGATCATATATATGCTTTTCTTAGGAAGATATGCAGACAGAACAGTGCAGCTCTCAATGTTCCTCATGAAAGTCTCTTAAATGTAGGACAAATCATTCATGTATAGCGATTTTGTAGGGTAGTAAAAGAAGAGGGAGCCATGTTTTCTGTCCTCAGCTGGAATTGTTTTCTTGGAGCATAAATTTTGTACCCAAATTTGTTCTTTCCTTGGACGGGGGTCATTTGAAGGTGACTTGCAACTTTAACAGGCGTTGACACTAGCTTCCATGATTCCATAATTGACTCTCTTTCATGATTGGATTGATAGCTCTCAAAATTAATTAATCAAAAGCTAAAGAAGACAAAAGAAGGCTGGTGACTAGCTATCACCTGAACCAACAGTAATGTTGATCGCCGATCTGGTAGTGTTTGGCTTCCCCCATGATGACTGTATATATATTATGACCTTGGACAAATAAACAATTGAAAGATTAATAACTATCATTTTAAATACAAATAGTTTCAGATAGTAATCACTACCAGGAAATTCTTGGGAAAAAAGAAATCCGTATTTTCAGGAAAAAAATCTTTGAATGTTGAGGATATGCTCTCTTTATCTTGACCCTGAAAATCCAGCAGCATATATTTGATTCAAGAGGAAAAGAAAAGACGGCTGTTCTTTGAAAGGGCAATAGGGCAAATGCATACAAGTATGACTTTCTTTGGCATTTACATTAGCAAGTGGCCTGTTGATCATACACATAGTTTGTCTAATTAGCCAGCCCCGAGAGTTAAACTCTGCAGCAAGCTACTGAGGCATTTGCTTTGTTTGGTACATAACCTTAATTTCTGTGTTCATGTTCGAAAGCATTTTTCCTCGTCCAGGTCAGGTGATTTTCATGTTTTAACGTTGCTCTGACAGATTGATACAATGGTTTTCATGCTGGGAAATATCCTTAAGTTGCACATGTCAAGTAGAATTTTAAAATTTTTAAATTAAGTGAGAATTAAAACTTAGAGTTCAATGGATTCCAGTAGTGGGTCTAGTATCACCCGTGATAGATGAAGGTCTAAGAATTATGTTATATATAAAGGATTTCTAGTCTAGTGAGAAAGATGTTATCAAAAATTCCGTGTTTTTCATCAATACATTAATCCTAAAGTTTAACACAGATTAAATTCTGTATTCTTGACAGCACAGAGTTTCCTAGATAATTGCTTGAACACTAAATCAATCATGGCAGGAAATATATATCCTTTTAATTTTCTATTGTGTTTATATGTTTATATTCTTGGCATATTAAAATTATCTTACATGATTTTCTTAACTGTTAGAAGCAACTTGATCGACAGATATGGTACTGCAAAATTTGTGATTTGTTTTTCTTTAGCAAGGGTGTTGTTACGTATAAATCTTAAGTTAATGGTATCTTGTTGGTATGCAAAAGTAATACAGTTAGCATAAGCATGTATAAATTGTTTAAATATTTTGATATTGCAATTCTATGTGAAGAAAGAATAAATATTTTGGGATTATTAATATATTTATTTGTAGAAAATTGCTAAAGAAAAAAGATCACTATGCAGTTTATATAATTATTAAAGTATATCAACTTATTTAAGTTTTTTAGTTGATAATTAAATATGTTATGATGAGATTGTGATGTTAATTAATTAAGAAATATCCATAACATTTTAAGCTATTTTGATTATCACATTAAAGTTTATTAAATTAGCGTGCGCTCATAAAATACATAATTTAATTATAATTATTTTATAAAAGTAATGACTTGACCCAATAAAGAGGTTATTATTTTTATGATTTAATTGGAATAAAATAATACATAGACATTAAGGATGAATTTTATTCTAGGCTATCGGGTGTGAATAAATTTTATTCTTGATATTTTAATTTATTAGTATTATTATTAAATAATTAGTAAGTTCTATGCATGATGTAAAATTAAAATTTATTACTAAATTGACATTGATTAATTCATATAAGTATATGTTTTATAGCATTAGAGTATTTTTCTTGGTTATTACAACCTTTTCTATTGCTTTTATTGATATATCTATTATTCCAATGTTATATGGTGATAATATTGTTTATTGTAATGAAAGTATTCATTTTTCATTAGGGTGTGTCGATTTGGCTTTACATGTGGATGAACCACATATCCTCACAGAATTAAGTACTGCTCAGAAAAAGATTAATTATGAGTTGTGGGAGCGATCTAATGGCTTAAGTTTAATGCTCATAAAATCTTGTATAAGTAAAAGTATTAGAGGTTTTATCCTTCAATGCTCTTAGGCAAAAGATTTTCTGAAGATTGTAGATGAACAATTTATTCATTCTGATTAGGTATTGGCTAACACCTTAATGAAAAGTTTTTCAGATAAGTTATTTTACCATTATAAAGGTGTGTGCGAACACATTATGAAAATGAGGGACACTGCTAACATTACTGATTTTAGTATTTGTGTAGATTGCATAAAGGGAAAGTAAACTAACAAGACCACTAAAGGTGTCACGAGGAGCTCAAAAATTTTAAAAATCATACATACTGATATTTGTGGACCATTTAATACTCCATGCTTGAATGGTAAGAGATACTTTATCTCATTCATTGATGATCATTCTAGATTTATATATCTCCATCTCTTATTTAATAAGGCTGAAGCATCTGATGCTTTTAAGATCTATAAGGCTGAAATAGAGAAATAAAAGAAAAAGGACCATAAAGATTATAAGGTCAGATAGAGGTGGATGGTATTATGGTAGGTACACAGAAAAAGGAACAAATGTTAGGTCAATTTGCAAAGTTTCTTGAAGGAGAGGATATTATTGCATAATATACAATGCATGTCACACCACAATAAAATGGTGTAGCTGAAAGAAGGAACCGTATATTTATGGACATGGTAAGAAGCATGATTAATAATTCTAATATACCATTATCCTTATGGAATGAGCACCAAAGATTGTTTTGTGTATTTTAAACAGGGTTTCATCCAAAGCTATGTCTAGAACACCTTTTTAATTATATAATGTATGGAAACCCAATTTAAATCATACACATATATAGGGTTATTTTATTGAGGTAAGGATTTATAATCTTCAATTAAAGAAATTGAACCCAAGAACAACTAGTGGATATTTTATTGGTTATGCAATGAGCTCTAAAGGATATAGGTTTTATTGTCCTTCTTATAATACAAGAATAGTAAAGGTAAGAAATGTTAAATTCCTTAAATATCTCAATTTTAATGCGAGTAATTTTTTTAGAATGATAGAATTTAAGGAAACATAAGATTCAACTGAGTTGCATAAAGATAAAATATTTATGGTTATTGTTCAAGAAAATCATTTAGATGATTCTGAACAACAACCAATTCAAGAGCAACCAGTTCAAGACCAACTAGCTTTTGATGATGTAAACCCAATGAAAAAAATTAATTAAGATCTCCAAGAATAAAGAGACCAATAATTTCTAATGACCATATTATGTACCTTCAAGAGTCTGACTTTGATGTTAAGCCTAAAGATGATCCAAATTCATTTTTATAAGCCATTAATGGAGAAAAGTATACCAATGGTATAATGCCATGAAGAAAAAAATGGAGTATATGTCTAAAATCAAGTTTTGGACCTCATCGAATTACTATAAAACTTTTAAATTGTTAGTTGTAAATGGGTTTATAAAACTAAAAAAAGATGTTTTTGGTAATATTGAGCGATATAAAGCTAGACTTATAGATAATGTTTATACTCAAAAGGAATGCATAGACTACCATGAAACCTTCTCTCTAGTTTCTAAGAAGGATTCATTTAGAATACTAATAATATCATTAGTAGCTCATTTTGATTTAGATTTACATTAGATGGATGTGAAAACAACATTTCTAAATAGAAATTTGAATGAAGAGGTATATATGAATCAACCTAAAGGTTTTTATGATGATACAAATAGCCATTTGTTTTGTAAGTTAAAGAAATCAATATATGGACTAAAACACACCTCCCAGCAATAATATATTAAATCTCACAATATTATAATCTCATACAGTTTATTGAAAACATTATTGATTAATGTATATACCTTAATGTTAGTGGGAGCAAATATAATATATCTTTCTTATCCTATATGTAGATGATATTCTACTTGCAAGCAACGACTTGGGTTTACTACATGATACAAAGCAAATTTAAAAAAAAAAATTTGATATGAAGAATTTAAATGAAGCCTCTTATATCATTGAGATAGAGATTGATAGAAATATCTCAAAGTATATTAGAAATGTCTTAAAGGCCTGTATTGAAAAGGTTTTTGAAAGATTTAGGATGTCAAACTGGGTACTTTTAATAGCACCCATTGTTAAATAGAACAAGTTCAATCAGAATTAATGCCCATAAAATGCATTGAAAAAAAAGCGAAAAAGTAACATTCCCTATGCATTTAAAATTGATTGTTTGATGTGTATATAAGTTTGTACAATACCTAGCCCGACAACGAACCAAGGATTACAAGTTGATTTACAAACATAGGATTGCAAGTTGATTTACCAACATACTAATTATCTTGAGGTGATTAGTATACTTTAAGGTACACTTTTCTTTTTGCAATAGGAGTTCATGTTAGAGAAGTAAAATTCATTGCATGTTATGAGGCAACGACACAAGCAATCTGGTTAAGAAAATTTATTTTTAGTCTTAAAGTTGTTGATTCCATATCAAGACTAGTAAATATATATTGTAATAATTCAACTGCAGTTTTTTTCCCAAGAATAATAAGAGTGGAAACCGAAACTAACACATCGATATAAAGTATCTCATTATAAGAGAGAAAATGAAGGAACATGAAAAGCTCATTGAGCATATTAGCATTGAGTTAATGATTGCAAATCCCATAACTAAAGCATTGCTAACAAAACAATATAAAGATCATGTGAATTATATGTGGTTAGCTAACCCATTTGACATTTAACTTCATTTTGTTTAGTTGATTGTCTAAACATTTTTCTTTGGTTATTATTGGGTATTAAAGTGATGTTTTGTGCACATAAAATATTATTTTCTATATTTGTTGGAATATAAAAACTTAGACCTAAATGACTTGTTGAAAGTTCATTCATAAAGTTTTTTTTGCTAATTAAGTGCTTATTTTGAGGATACAATATATTATAATGCATGGAAGGAAGTACTTGATTATAAATTGTGACCTCTATAACTTATATGTTGCATTCTTGATCTAAATAAGTATTTTCATTTATTAGATATTTCTAAAAGCACACTAGACATCCCTATGTATTCTAATTCTAGATCTAGAATCGTTTTATAGAAAAATGATTCTAATTAAAACTTGCCTAACTAATAAAATCCATTAAGCATTAGGATTCTTAAAGAGTAAAATACTAATTAAATTAAAAGTCATAATCTAAATAGGAAAATCAGTCCAAATACAACAAGATAATAAAGACAATCTCGCACAGTAACTTCTAGATCTTATTTGAAGGCTTTTTTTTAATCTTCGATCATCATGAAATTTTTAACACAATAAACAAAAGGGCCTTTAGAATCTTTTATCTAAATTTCAGCTCGATTCAATGATCAGATTAAAAGTTATATTTAATTTATCAAATTGCATCTTGGGCTCTTTTTAAACTCCTCAAAACCTAAAAATCATAACCATTAACGAAATAATACAATAAATATTATTATTCCAATAATATTGAAGAAAGTGTCTCACGTCAATCCTCTCTACTTTTGAAAAACTCGCTCTCGAGTTATTTGTCAAGAATTGAACTCTTCCACTCTAAGAAAATGAATACTTTGAATATAGCATTATAGCCAAAAAAATATTCACAAAGTTGCATGTCTTTGACCTATGAGCTTGAAATTTTAATTTATGATGTGTACATGCTAAAGAAGAATCCAGATCTAATGTTATACTTTTCGTTTCTACTTGTAGTTCTTTCACGCATTCTTTTTCTTCAAACTTGACCTTATCATCATCTATAACTTCTAATATTTTAACCTTTGTTTATAAAGAAACTTCAAGATAATATTTTATAATATCTTTAAAAGAATTGTCAGAAATTATTGTCATTCGTGTGTCGTTGTTAGCAAGATTTTTATTCTTAACTGAAAGGTCATTGTTTGCCATTTTATTCTCTAACTCAAGGTCAAAAGACTGAAATTGTTTGTCAATATCCTATTTGATCATGTTATCTTCAACATTATTAGATAACTTTAAAATTTTGTTTTCATAAAACTCCTTTATATTTTTCATCCTTACCTTTTGAGAAAGTTGAACATAAAAGCAAATAATAACAATTTATTTGTTTATCTAACCAATATAAAATCTCCTCATCTTGTATAAACTTCAAGATTAATGAATGTCTCAAATATTTCAATGATGGAATTAAAAGCTTATCAATACGAGTTATATATATTTTGGAGCTTCAAATCACTATTCTTTAACACTACAAAAAAGTCATACTTTTTAATAAGAAGGAAACTTGTTGAAATAAATCCAACTTCCAACTATGTCATTCAATTAACAAATTTTTTTTATAAAAAATTTTCATTTTAGAAAGGAATCTCACCGAATTCAAAAATAGATATTGGGTTCAACCTAACTTGAGGTAAGTCTTCGAGCATCTTCCTTTTCTTTTCACGATCCTTGTTTGTGCTTTCCATCAACCAAAGGACTCATTCCATTCTTGTAGAAAACAAGGACATTATGCAATAATCATGCCACAATTTGCTCCAATTGATTAAGCATCACCTTTTCACCTTTTGAGACCGCACAACACCCTAGATGGCTTTCACTCGGGGTATGTTGCTACTATTTCTGTTTATCAAATAGATCAACTTGCTCACATGGATAAAACTAGTTCTCAAACCCTAAGATTACATAATTAAGTTGTAGAGAAATTTAAAGAAAAAACTCTAATATTTTATAAAATTTGAATCTTAATACTAATATAAATCTTCTAAAAATATAATAGACATTCTTATTTATTTTAATTCTAAATCTAGAATCATTTATAGAAAAAAAATTCCTAATTAAAACTTAGCTAACAAATAAAATTCATCTGATATTAAGATTTTTAAATAGTAAAATACTAATTAAATTAAAAATTCTAATTTAAATAGAAAAAAACAAATACAACAAGATAAATAAAAAAATTTATACAAAGTTACTTCTAAGATTTGTTTTTGAAAGCCTTTCCAATTTTCAATCATCATGAAATTTTAACTTATTAGGAAATAAGATCTTCAAAATTTTCTATCAATATTAGCTCAATTCAACAATTAAATTAAAAATTATACTTGATTTATGAGCTATTCTTAAACTTTTAGAAATCTAAAATCTTAACTCATTAATAAAATAATACAATAAACATTATTATAACCAGAATACTGAAGAAAGTGCCCCACGGCATATTCCAAAACTGATTGATCCAAATCTGATCGAACTAATGAATATTACTATAACAGTAGACTTAGTCGTCAAAAAAATACAAAAACGTCATGGGGCTTGTGTAAGGACTACAGGGGCATATGCTTTTATGGAAATCTTCTCCTATTCAGCTGTCTTGCTGGCCTTGTAGGTGTTTACCAATTGCATTTGCACATCGTGAGAGACAGGTGAATGTTCTTTATATTCCATTGTGAATTCCCCTTTCCCCTGTAAAAAATGAAAAAGATCAGTATGCACAGACAAATATTGAGCAAGAAACACTTCGCACTTCCAAAAGGAAAGAAATTGAATCTCCCATTTATGGTCACCTGCGTCATTGAACGTAGAGCAGTCGAGTAACCAAACATATTGTTCAAAGGCACCTGAAAAGTCAATCACAGGAACTCCTCAGAATCAATTAGTTTGGGGTCAAATTATCACCAAAGATCTCATGATCATGGTATACGCTTCCACTCATCCTTTAACTTTTTTTTTCTTTTATCAAAGTTGGCCTCAGATACTAAAAAAATAAAGGGGAGAAAGCTGTGCTTACATGGGCTGTTATTATAGAGTCATCCCCATCCTGGTCATTTCCAACTATCACACCTTTCCTCCTATCACACGACAAGACAAGCAATTTGAGTTCTAGAAAAAGCAATGAGAGAAACAATGATAATACATGGTAAAAAAAAAGTCACTCACTTGTTAATGTCACCTGCAACTGTACCCTGAAACTCTGTTGGTACTTTCAGTTCCACCAGCATTACAGGTTCCAGTATCACAGGTTTTGCAGCAGCGTAACACTGTTTAATAGAATTTTGAAAGAAAGAAAAAAAGAAGAGAGAAAATCAGATAGAAGCCTCCAAATACAGCCCATTCATAAAGAAATTCACTAATAAACACATGATAAGGGAAGTACCTGTCTAAAAGCATATATTGCTGCTAATTTAAATGCAAGTTCGCTAGAATCCACAGCATGGGCAGCACCATCAGTCAAAGCAATTCGAAGATTTTCTACCGGGTGCCCTATTAAAGAACCACTGTAGATGCAAGTGCAAAGAGGTCACAACTTAATCATCTGAAATCACACATGGTGCAAACCTTTATATTACAAATGGAACGAAAAAGTAGCATCAACCTAGTTCTCAAAACAAACAATTATAACACCATATGCCAAGACTTCAAATAACTGTAGTTATAAAGTTCTCATTTAAATTTTCAGCATGAATTTTTGTTGTGACCCGAGGGAGAGACTAAAAAGAGGGAACTTCTAAAATACTTCCAGGATAAAACAGGAACCTTCTCATAAAGTACAAAACTATGATCATTATTCTTGCCAAAAGCTACTCACGAATTGGCAGCTTCTTTGAAGCCCTTCTCAATTGCAGGAATAAAATTTGATGGTATAACCTGTCCCACGATCATGTTATCAAACTCGAACTTTGTCATTGACCCTTGTGGAATTGGCTCAATGTACCTGTACATGGAAAAATACAGCAAGGCAATCCCAGGGATCACATTTATAAAGTTGGTACTTCAGTTGAAATTGATCATATAGTTCTGGAAAAAACAAAGTAAATCCAAACAATTAGCACATTAAACTAGGCAATAACAGGGGTACCTAGGAAGCAGCTTGACACTTTCTATACATAACTACTGCATAGATAGATATACTGCCAAAAGGTAGGTGAAGCAGATACTTTTTTAATATATCATTAGGCCAAATTAGATACCACAACAATTGGATTTCAACATGGGAAATTAATACTGAACACTCACCCGCATACTCGTCCATATTGTCCTTGCCCTCCACTTTGCTTCTTATGTAAATAATCAAATTCAGCACGCTGAGTAATGGTTTCCCTGAAGTTCACACGAGGTTTCCCAACACTTGCATCAACCTTTTCAGGCAACAGTTGTGGAGGAACATAAATTAATAAAAAGATCATTTCTAACCAGAATACCAATAAAATGGAAAAAACTATCATAACAGGCAGAGATACCTTGTACTCTCTCCTAATCCGTTCCACATATATGTCCAAATGCAACTCTCCCATTCCAGAAATTATGGTCTAACCACAAAAGCATCATTACATCACACCAACAGGTTACTGTATGATTAAAGAAACAGTGCATATAAACATTTTACCAAAACAAACCTGAGCACTCTCAGGATCTAAGCCAACACGGAAAGTTGGATCCTCTTTCTGAAAACGATTCAAAGCTTTTGAAAACTGCAAAAATTCCAAAAGAAAAATGCATATAAATTGGAGGGCACAATATATCATGCAAACAAACCTTTTCCCCCTAAGACCCTGATGTCATGGTTATAATTTATAAATTGAGTTCAACAAAACCAGGGGAAAGAAATACATTTCCTTAGTACTTACTTGTCCTCCGGAGTCCTTTGAAACTGGTTGAATGGCCAGTGACATAACTGGCTCAGGGACATTCATAGATGTCATAGTGTATCTAACTGATCCATCTGTGAAAGTATCACCTGTTTAACCGATAAAAATAGAAATATTTAATAAAATATATTGAATAATAACGAGGAAAAGAAACAATGATGCATTATATAAGACGAAAGTCTCAGCTCCCATCCCAACTAATTACAGGATCTCAAAATTTGTCCCATGCCCAAGTATAGAAGTAAGCCCTTCTCTTTTTCCAGCAACAGACATTTTACTTGAAGTGACTTCTGACTGCCGTGGACATTCTCCTTAAAGAACAATGAAAAAAAATTATAAAAATAAAACAATTGGTGACTTGGCATGTGAAGGATTGACCTGAAGCACAATCAACACCAAATACAGCAACTATTTGCCCAACATGTGCCTCTTGAATGTCCTGTAACATAAAATTCCCCGAAGAAGAGAAAATGTATTAAGCATATAGCAGAAGACATGTAATAATCTTCATTCATATTGACATATATACAAAAGGAAAAGGTTCATTCGGACAGACTACTAAGGCTTGTTTGTTTCATGGAAAGTGGTTTTCTGGAAACCACTTTTTAAATTTTCAGGTGTTTGTTTATTATTAGAAAAGATAGTCAATGAAAAACACTTTTCAATCAAAGAAAAATTTAGTTTGGTTTTCAAAAAAATGATTTCTTTTATTTTGGGCGAAAAACACTTTCTAGAAGTTGCAAAAAATTCAAAAATATCTTGTTATTTATAAATTATATCAAATTCGATCCTCAATCTTTTGATTGTTATATGTTTTATTTTAAATATATATATTTTTTTGCAATTTTGTCCCTTACAATTTGATTTTTATACTAATTTTGGTCCTCATTCTTTTGATAGTAATTTGTTTCTCTCTTATTCTTTTCTTAATTGAATTTTTTTATTTATCAGATTTGATCCTCATTTTTCTAATTGATATTTATTTTATTTGAAATAATTTATGAAATTGATTTTTTTTCAATTTCATCCTCTTTTAATTTTTTATTTGTTAAATTTAGTTTTAATTTTTTTAATTTCTATTTATTTTATTTGAAATTATTTATGAATTTTTTTTTTCAATTTCATTCTCCTTTAACTTTTTTATTTGTCAGATTTAATCTTTATTCTTTTAATAAACTTGAAAAAAAACATTAATAAATCATTTTCCAGCTTCTTTTCCATAAAATTACCAAAAATCAAAAAATAATTCACTTTTCAAAAAGACATTATATTCCAGCAAATAAATGGGGCCTAAGAGAAATCTCAGTGCAAAAACTTACCTCCATTTCATTAGAGTGCATTCGAACCAAGCGAGGAACCTGCAATGAAAAAAATATTAGGATTGTAACAAGTATGCAAAAGAAGCCAGATCACATTATGTGCCCAAAACTTACCTTGATCTTCTTGCCTGTGTTAACATTAACTATAAAATCACCCTTGCGAATTACACCCTCGTAGATTCTTCATTCAAGAAAAAACAAAAATAATAAATGTTAACATGTCTACTGTTTAGTACTAATCTAGCAGATCATATTCATGCAAAACTTGCAAGATCATTAAACGAAAACTAAACCAGCAATAAGCCATACCTTAGATATGTCAACTGACCAAAACGCCCTTCTTCTAATTTAAAAGCCAATGCCACAAGTGGTCCATCTGGAGTTCCAGACAAGACAACCTACACACCCCTTGATCAGTATTTTGAGGGGGAAATAGTGAGAAATAAATTGAGATAAAGTTGTCAAAAAGAATACCTTCTCTTCATCCTTGGTTTGGTCAAGAGCATAGTTACTAACTTCAAGGGGACAAGGCAAATAGCTAAGTACACCATCTAAAAGTGGCTGCACTCCCTATACGGAAAAGGTGACAAAATATGAAGAGATTATGAATAAACAACAAAGTAAATACAACAAATAATTACCATCAATTATACCGAAGACCCAAAGATACAGTAGTAGAGAAAATAAAATACCTTGTTCTTGAATGCACTGCCCATGAATACAGGAACAAATTTCTTTGCTACAGTAGCCCTGCGAATTGCCTCCTACTCAACAAGATTAAAAATTCTGAAGTTTAAGACCACAATAAATACATGCAATTACAAAATGAAATTCATTGCAAGGAGCAATGAAGTCATCTTTAGAGCTCTGCATTTGTTGATGAGACATTTGACAATAATGACAAACAGAAAATTTAAAGTTAAGCCCCACCAACTGGCGAGTCAAGGAAAAGAGAAAAAATGATTTAGGAGGTTGGATATCTTGTTCCTATACTAGATGATGAGGTGCATGAAAAATCATTGTTCATGAATATTTACTTTTCTTTTAGAAATACATTTTTTGTCTTTGGATATACCTCAAGGTCAGAGGTTGAAATAGATTCATCTGCGAGAAAAGCATCTGCAAGTTTATCATCAACTTCAGAAACTGTTTCTATTAGTTCACGCCGTTTTTCTGCAGCCAAGGCCTCAATCTCAACTGGTATTTCTGCAGTGACAATTTTTTCACTAAAAGAGGAAATGAATAGTAAGCAAAAGAAATTAAATTCTAAAACAAAGTTACATGACAAAAAGTAATCCAACATCATATGTTCATGTACTCACCCATTTGAGCCATGGAAATAATAAGCTTTCATTTTTACAAGATCAATAAGGCCTTGAAAATCATCTTCCAACCCAATTGGAACTTGAACTGCTGCACTATGATGTCTTAGTTTAGACCTTGCCTAAGAAAATGAACCGCAATAGACAGCAATGAGAGAGACTAACAAAAAAAAGGCAAAACCTATCAATATATCTTTATATGATACATGTTTTCATATCCTTGTATAAAAAAATTTCGCATAAAAAAAATGACAGTTTGAAATTTTTTGTGGCAAAATAGCACAGTTTAGTACATGTTGCGATTGAAAAATGCGAAATTTAAAATTGTCGTTGATGGGAAACGCGACATTTCAAAAAAATTGTTAAATGAGATGGCATAAATTACAATAACGAGAGAGAAAAGAAAGAAAAAGACCTCGAAGGCAAACCAAAGTTCCGATTATAACACCATTGGTATCATCAGAGAGATTTCAACGAGACGAATCCAACAACATTAAGAAAGGTGTTCGTGACCGGAGTGGGCCACACTCTTTGTTCAAAGGCAAGTGAATAATTACAATGAAGAGAAAGGAGAGAGGAAAAAGAAAAGAAAGAAACCCCTAGGGCATGTTGAAGCTCCAATTATGAAACCACTAGTACGATTGGAAAAATCTCAATAAGACAAATGCAATGACATCAAGGAAGGTCACCAACGGTGTATGAGCGGGCCACACTTTCTGTTCAAAGGCAAGTGAACAATTACATTTAGAAGAGAAGAGAGAGAGAGAGAGAGAAAGACTCTGATGCACACCGAAGCTCCAATTACGAAACCACAAGTATTGTCGAAAAGATCTCGGCGAGACGAATGCAACAACACTAAGAAAGGTCACCAATGGTGACCGGAGTGGGGACTTTACTTGGTGTCGTTGGTGACCTTATGGTGACTATAATTTGAATAATTACACTATAAACAAGAAACAACATAAAACTTCCATTCATTAACAAATCAAATTTTGTAAAAACCTAAAGAATGACACTAATTGAGTTTATTATTATAAAATAACATCCACAATACACTAAAAAGAAACACAAGTTTACCTGGTTCAAAACTTTCCAAGGATCAGCTCCCATTCGATCAAGTTTATTAATAAAAGCAAGCCTAGGCACCTCGTATCTCCTCATTTGCCTATCCACAGTAATAGACTGACTTTGCACTCCACCCACACTACACAAAACCAGAATTGCACCATCCAACACTCTCAGTGCCCTCTCCACCTCTATTGTAAAATCCACATGTCCTGGTGTATCAATTATATTCACCTACACCACCACAGAAAACACTATCACTATTTTAAAACAGGCTCTAATTCACCAATAAATGCTTCAGAATCTGTTAGCTAATAATTGCATAGATTACCAGTATAAGAACAGTTCAGAATGCAATATGCACAAAATTCAACAAATTCATACTCAAAACATTCCGAATTCATGGAAAAAAATTTCAAAATGTTTCAAATCAAAACAATTTCCCAGCCATATTCTGTAAGCACTAGACTCAACAAAACAACCTAACAATCCAAAGTAATACACCCAAACCGCAAATTCTTTCTCTAAGTCTCCACCCAGTCACTAACTTGCTCATTGACACCTCTTAGCTAACATTAATCCCCTTGCAAAAAAAATCTAAATCCTTCATTTCATATTATCTCAGACTCTCGTACATATAACTCAATTAACAGTAAAATAGCATGCTCTCCAACTCAAAGAAGAGATCAACCTAAATTTACCAAATATAACAAAAACGCAAAATTCTCTTCTCCAAAAGCTGCCTCTTTTAACACATAAGCTGCCCAATCAAACCGAAAAAATCCAATCTTTTCAATCCAAAATAAAGAAAACCCTCACAAAACCCACAATTGACAATGACAAAATCCCCAAATAAAATAAAGAAGACAGACATTGAAACTGCTCATTGTTTGTAAGCTAAAACAAGCACAAACTCACACAAAATTCGCAAACGTTTTTAAATTGAGCAGAGAATGTTCGAAAGGTTTGAAATGTTGGAACACCTGATATCCATTCCAAGTGCAGTAAGTAGCAGCGGATTGAATAGTGATCCCTTTCTCTCTCTCCAAATCCATGGAATCCATCTTGGCCCCAACGCCATCACGGCCGCGAACCTCATGAATCTCGTGAATTCGACCAGTGTAAAACAGTATGCGTTCAGTGAGTGTGGTTTTACCGGAATCGATATGAGCTGAGATACCAATATTTCTTAATCGGTCCATCGAGTCCTTCCACCATGGCTCCTTTTCTTCTTTCGTGGTGGCGCTTGCGAGGTTGGAGAAGTGGCGGGAGTGCTGGATTTGGAAGTTGCCCTGGAGGAGAGCGGTGGTTGGAGACACTGAGGACGTCGTTTTGGAGCGGGAGAAGGTGTAGGAGAGGAGGCGTGATCCATTTTGGAATCGGGTCATGGTGGTGGATTGATTCCCGATGTGGTAGAACCCTAAACCCGAGGAGGAGTGTGGAGGTTTAGGGTGCGGGGGTTTAAGGTGGAGATAAATGTAGTGATAGAAAAAGAGAAACTTTAGCGGGTTGGGTCGGGTCGGGTCGGGCAAATGGGTCTTTCTAAATACCTGTGCTAGTTTTGGGTTAACAGAGAGTGTTCGTATATATATTTGATTGATAAGAGTAATTGAAAAAAAAAAATGTAAAATTGAAGAATTTAATTTAGGTAAATAGCTTAATAGGAAAAAAATACTAATTTATTTTATTTTACATTTTTTTCAAATTTTATAAAAACTTTATATGGTATAAAAAAATCCATTAAAAATATCTAAATATTTACAAGTTTGCTATTAATTTTAATTTAATAACTAAATAATTCCTCGCCAGTTTTGTTGTAGACTAGAAAACTTGAATTGGATAATTGAATCTTACTCAACAAAAGTTTTTTCATAAAATTTCTCAGCTTCTGTAGTTTCCTCATAAAGGGAAAATCTATGGGTTTGTAGCTGTGAGGGGATTTTAGTCTTTCCTGGACACTCTTTTTCATTTTACACACAATTTTTTTTATTTTTTATTTATTAAATTAAATATCTGAATTAATTTACATATTTCTCAACTAATCCCAATATATTAAAATTAACAATATTAACAACAGTGTAAATCTCCCGTAATACTGAAAAAACTCGTGATCTAACCAATCCAGCTAGGGTTATTTTGCACGCAATCTTGCTCTTACTATTGCTTACACAAGGAATCTTGCTTCAACCGTACCCTCATTTCTTATCTTCGCCATTTGCAATGAATTCTAGTTTCTTATTTAATTCGGGAAATAACAAGAAGAATCACATGGTGTTTTGAAGTCTGTGAAGGGCATTCTTAATCCACCCAGAGTATTTGTAGAACTACCTTTGTTATTTTCCTTGCCACCTCCAGTCATGGTTGTTGCTTCAGAAAATCCATCGTTTACACCCGATGAGAATGAAGTTTGAGCGGCAGCTCCATTGAGTTGTGTATCATCATCATTCACTTGATCTAGATAATCAGCCCTCAAAAGAGCTCTTTGCACATCTTGCCTGAAATAAAAATAATCTTCAACTTACTTCTGTTCTTGTCACTAGACCATCAGAACCCACATCAGCATTTGGGAAAAGAATTGAAATGAGAGTTCTATAAACAGTAACTCTAATTTTTAATTTGGAGATTTTTAGGGGTTTACAAGAAAACAACATTGATTGTTTCTAGCTATCGAAAACCTATTTTGGATTCTGAACAACAATAAAAATTGAAACTATTAAGGGTTTTATGAGGTTTTTTTTTTTAATTCTAGAGAGAACGGAGAAATTGTAAGATGAAGAGAGAGAAAGGGAATAGGTTTTGTATGTCTCTTGGTGGGTTTTATAATATAATTTATACAGGTTTATTTTGAATTTTTTTTTTATCAAGGATGCTTTTTGTAATATTTAAAATTACAAGGTAAAGTATAAAATGAAATAAATTAGAAGATACTTGTAATATTCTTTTTTAAATTACAGTTTATAAGCTAATAACATTTTATATCCTCGTTATGTGAACTATAAAAAAAAAAGATTATCATTGTATTATAATTAATGACTAAAGAGTTTTTTTTATTAAAAATTACAACTTTACCGGATATGATTAACTTGCTTTTTTAAAAGTGTTTTATAATTAATCATACTCATTTTTTACTCTTCTAGATAAAAAAAAATAGGTGCAAATAATGCCTTATGTTCATTTTGTTGAAATATTATGATTCTTTCCTCTTCCTTATGATTCTTTTCCTTTCTGCAGGTTTCATGTTCTGCAGAGTTCTTTTCTTTCCTTTTTTAGTATTAATATATATGGTAGGATAGATTAATTATAGGAACAATACTATTTCTTTCCTAATTTGTAGGATTTGATTTGATCCAGTACTATATATATTTGCATGAATTCTTCAGTCTACATAAGAGAAATAATAAACTCTTTTTTAGAATTCTTGAAACTTGATTTAAACTTGGTATCAGAGCCTACTCGAAAGGTTCTTCTTGTTCTATTTTTTTTTTTCAAAACACCACCATGAACAGACCAGATGTTGAAGCTTCTGGTAACAAACTTGGTCTAATTATTATTCAATCGGAAGGATCCTCGTTTAATGCAGGGATTATACTCAATGAAACAAACTATAACATGTGGTCTCAAATCATTGAAATGCATATTGCGGAGAAGGAGAAACTCTCTTTTATTCGTGGTACACAGACACCTGTAAAGAAAGAAGAGGGATACAAAAAATGGTACGCAGACAATCAAAAAGTCAAGAGATGACTCTTGATGTCTATGTCCCCAGAAATAATGAAGAGATACATGCACTTACCTACTGCTCGTGATATTTGGAAAGCTCTTTCTAAAGCTTTCTATGATGGAACAGATGAGTTACAACTCTTTGCCTTAAACAAGAAGGCGTTCTCTACCAAACAAAGGGGTAGAACGTTATCTGTGTATTACGGGGAACTGACTGAGATCTTTAGTGAATTAGATCATCGTGATAAGGTGATCATAGAGAGTGAGAAAGATGTTGAATCCTATAGAAAACTGGTCCAGCGGCAGAGGGTGCATATCTTTCTTACTAGATTAGATGATGACTTCGAACAAATTCATGGAGAAATTCTAAGAAAGGAACCAGTTCCTAAACTAAAAGAGTGTTATGCACTAATCCGTCGTGAATCCATTCGACGTACAATGATGAATGGAGAAATAGAACACTTTAAAACCTCAGCAATGGTGGCCCAAAACCGATCTGGCAAGCATCAGTATGAGAGAATAAGGTATAATCATCAAAAGAATGGGGCTTATAAATCTGCATACAAATGTAGTCACTATTATCAAAATGGTCATACTAAAAGCAAATGCTTTGAACTGGTGGGATATCCAGACTGGTGGGATCATAACCGCGATCCACGAAAGAAGAACGCGAAGATGACAAACCCTACTGCAGCAATTGTCAAAACACATAGCGAAATTAATACTGCTGGAAAGCTTCATATGACAGCGGTAAGTTTTTTAATGTTTCTACACCTATTTCTAATAGCGCATGGATAATTTATTCCGGTGCATCTGATCACATGACATTTGATTCTAGTCAAGTATCATTAACCAAACCATCCTCCAAACAATTTGTCTCCACTGCTAATGGCACTTTAAATCCGGTTAGAGGGGAAGGATCAGTACCTCTCACTAATGACTTGAGTTTAGATTCTGTTTTAATTGTTCCCTCTTTAAATTATAATTTATTATCCGTCTCCCAAATAACCACTGCCTTATTTTGTATTGTCATTTTTTGGCCTAACTCTTGTGTGTTTAAGGACATCCGAACAAGGCAGACGATTGGTTATGGTATTAAACGAGGGATGTTATACTACCTCGACTTGACGTCAAAAAGTTCAAATAAGTTACGTCAAGCCTTGGCAGTAGCTGGTTCTCAAGGAAAGGAGAAGTCATCAAACATTTGGTTATGGCACCGACGATTGGTGCATGTCTCGTTTGGTTACTTGAAAAAGTTATTTCTTAATTTATTTGCAAAATATGATACTTCGAGCTTTAAATGTGATGTTTGTAAACTTGCAAAAAGCCATCGTGCTTCATTTCCATTAAGTTTGAATAGAAGCTCAGTTCCTTTTATGGCAATACATTCAGATGTTTCGAGACCATCCAAGGTACCTAGATTGAGTGGATCTCAGTGGTTTGTTACCTTTATTGATGACTGTACAAGGGTGACTTGGGTGTGTTTGATGAAATCCAAAGGTGACATAAATGTGTTATTTCAACAATTTTATAAAATGATGAGTGCTCAATATAATGCAAAAATTCAGGCTCTTCGTAGTGACAATAGTACAGAATACATAGGCTGTGAATTTCAGCAGTACTTAAGAACTCATGGAATCATTCACCAAACAACTTGTCCACATACACCCCAACAAAATGGGGTAGCTGAAAGAAAAAAATCATCATTTATTGGAGGTAGTTCATGCTTCATTAATAGAAGCTCACATGTCATTGTTCTATTGGAGAGAAGCTCTCACATCTACAGCCTATTTGATAAATCGGGTTCCCTCTAGCACTATTGCTTTCAAAACACCATTTGAAGCCCTCATAGAAGGTGTTGTGTCTCCAGCAACCCCAAACTTACCTTCTCGTGTATTTGGATGTGTGGCATTCGTCCATTTACATAAACACCAACGCAACAAGTTGCAACCTCGGGCATTGAGGTGTGTTTTTATTGGTTATGCTACTCATCAGAAAGGTTATCGTTGTTATCATCCCCCAACTCAGAAAATATTTGTCACACTGGATGTGGTTTTTCATGAAGACTCAATGTATTTTTCTAGTTCTGAACTTTAGAGGGGGTATCAGGATGAACTTCAGACTCTAGACTATGAAGTCCATATGCCTACAGATGTTCTGCCGAATAACCAAGATGAGAGTAGTACAGCAGATACAAGTATGCGTGTGGATCTATATAGAGATACTAATGATGAATGTTATTATCAAGATATGGGTATCGTGGAGACTAGTAGTGATGACTTACAAACTAAGGTGATCAACCAAGAAAGGGATGAAAGTAATATACCAAACCAATTGTCTATCGAGGTTGCTCCTATAATTGAGTCAATTAAAACACTACCACAGTGTCAAACCAGAGGTATTCCTAAACCTACATATGAACCTGTGCTTTCAAATAAAGTCAAATACCCCATGAGTCATTATGTGTCTAACCATTATTTAACTGAATCAAATATGTCATTTGTAAATCAATTATCTATTGTATCTATTCCTAATAATGTGTAGGAAGCCTTAACCGATCCAAGATGGAAAGCAACCATGAATGAAGAGATAGAATCATTGTTAAAAAATAAGATATATGAGCTAGTTGAATGTCCACCTGGAAAAAGGCCAGTTGGGTGTCGATGGATCTTTACTATAAAGTATAAAGCAAATGGAACAATTGAGCATTTTAAAGCAAGACTAGTGGCAAAGGGGTACACTCAAATCTATGGGATTGATTATACAGAGACATTTACACCAGTAGCAAAAATCAACACAATCCGGGTCTTGTTATCCTTAGCCGCAAACTTGGATTGGCCATTACAACAGTTTGATGTGAAAAACGCCTTCCTACATAGCGAGTTGTCCGAAGAAGTCTACATGGATCTTCCACCATGATGCATGATACCAGAAATACACAACCAAAAGGTGTGCAGATTAAAGAAATCATTGTATGGATTAAAACAGCCTCCAAGAGCATAGTTTGGAAGATTCACAAAATCTATGATAGACTTTGGTTACCATCAAAGTAATTCAGATCACACATGATTCCTGAAGAGAAAGCAGGATAAGATCATGACACTAATTATATATGTAGATGACATGGTGGTTACAAGAAATGATCCCGATGAGAGGAAGAATTTACAAAATTACTTGTCCAAAGAATTCAAAATGAAGGATCTTGGGCCCTTGAAATATTTCCTTGGAATCGAAGTGTCTAGATCCAGAAAGGGTATCTTCCTTTCCCAAAGGAAATATACCTTAGATTTACTACAAGAGACCGGTATATCAGCATGTCAACTAGCTGATACACCAATGGAAGAAGGTTTGAAATTATATGTTGATCCTAATCAGATACCAGTTGATAAAAGCATGTACCAAAAACTTATAGAAAGATTGATGTACTTAGCGCACATAAGGCCAAATCTTGCATATGCACTGAGTATTATCAGTCAATTTATACATAATCCTGGAGAGCAATAAATGAATGCAGTTATGCGAATTTTGAGGTATTTGAAGGTTGCTCTTGGAAAATGAATATTATTCACAAAGAATACAGATTGTCAAAATATAGATACATATACTGATGCTGACTGGGCTGGATTAATAGATGACAGACGATCTACTTTAGGGTATTTTACCTTTGTAGGTGGCAATCTTGTTACATAGAGAAGCAAAAAACAAAATGTAGTACCACGTTCTAGTGCAGAAGCTGAATTCAGAGGTATGTCTCTCAGAATTTATGAAGCATTATGCCTAAGACTTCTCTTAAGCGATTTGGGCTATCCTCCTGAACAACCAATTCGATTATATTGCGACAATAAAGCAGCATGTGACGTTGCTCATAATCCAGTACAACATGATCGTACCAAGCATGTGGAGGTAGACAGATTATTCATCAAAGAAAAGTTGGATGGGAAAATCATGGAGTTACCAAAAATTCGTACCGATGAGCAATTAGCCGATATCCTAACGAAAGCAGTTTCAAAGCAAGTATTCTCAAAGTTTCTGGACAAATTGGGCATGTGCGATATCCATGCACCAACTTGAGGGGGAGTGTTGAAATATTATGATTCTTTCCTCTTCCTTATGATTCTTTCCCTTTCTGCAGGTTTCCTGTTCTGCAGAATTCTTTCCTTTCTTAGTATTAATGTATATGGTAGGATAGATTAATTATAGGAACAATACTATTTCTTTTCTAATTTGTAGGATCTGATTTGTTGATCCAGTACTATATATATTTGCCTGTATTCTTCATTCTCATAAGAGAAATAATAAACTCTTCTTCAGAATTCTTGAAACTTGATTTATACTTGATTTAAACTCATTTATCCACAATTCAATTTTTTTCAATTGAATTTTTTCAATTCTTCCTTGCATAACTCGAGTTCAATTCCATACGAACTTACATAATGAATAATTGGCATCTATAAAGCAAGTTGTTATAAGAAAATTAAAGAAAGAGTTGATCAACTTGGTTATTTTAGAGGGCCTTCATTTTTATCACTTAATTATATGTAGTTTCCAACTAGTAAGTAATGTGGCATGTCGTAAGCTAGGTCATTTTTTTTTAATGTAAAAGAATGTCATAGCAATTTTAAAAGAGCAAGAAAAATTTGGGATTCGGGTCATCAATTTAGATAAGTTTAATAATCTCAGTTAATTTAATAATATATTAAGAAAACAAGCGACAAAAAAGAAAACCCAAAAAAGAATGCCAATGACCAATCAAAAAAATAAATGCTTGTCAATATTATGAAAAAAATCTAAACAATCTTATTTAATAATAAAGTAAAAATTAAATGAGAAAATGAAAGAGATAACTTCATAAAGAGTAAAAAAAAAAATTTAAAAATCAAAGCTCAATTACCAATATATTAAATGTTGAAGGACAAACCGTGAAAAATATTTTAAGAAATGATGAAAAAACCTAACCTAAATTAGCATGCCAAATTTGTGTCCCGATCGTGAGACCAGTATCACCTATAGAAAAGAAATTGAATAAAGCAATGGAGGTCAACTATCAAGTAAAATAAATGATAAAAAAAATGAAAAAAAAATCAAATAAAAAAAAGAAGCAACCCAAGTTAACTCGATTAACTCGTGATCAAAGATATGAGATCAAGATAATCTCACAGAAAAAAAAAAGCAAAAAAAATCACAAAGCCCAAGGCTCAATAACCTAATGTCGACGGATAAAATTGAAAAAAAATCAATTCAAAAAAAGGATTTTTAAAAAAACTCGAGTCAACCCAGATTAATAATACTAACATGTAAGCCGAGATATAAGATCGAAATAACCCCACTTAAAAAAATTTAAAAAAAAATCATGGATACTTCCTAGGTTATTCATCTATGCTTCAAGAAGATGATCCGCTTACATAAGAATTCTATATCCATAACTTTTGACCATGATATCAAATTCATGAACAACTTCTAAAAGAGTTTATGTTGTGAGTCAGGAACTTATTTGATATTCAATATTCCTTTACCACTCTCAAACAGAGTGGTAAGTCACAACCTAGGAAATATACTATAGTCTATAGACAAAACAAGCCAAAAACAATTTTTCTATAAAAAGTTTAAGAAGTAGGCTCCTCGGTTGAGCCTATTTGAGATTATTGTTTATCGATATAATCCATCTAGTGTGCTTGAGTTGGCACCTATTCCTCATGGTGGTTGACTGAGTGTTTAATTTGAAGATATGACATATTACCTTTGTAAGGTGCAAGATCAAGTTAAACAAACAATTTTCATTGCTTACTCATTATAGGTTTGTAAAGTGTAACTAGCTTTGAGCGATACAGATTGATCCTTTAAAGTACTACAAGAGTTCAATAAAAAGGCCTATTAGTTTCATCTTCCTATTCATATAAAGAGGCCAAGCTTAAGCTCATTATTTAAGTTATAGTTTACTTCTTTTTTTTATTTAAGTGGTAAAGCAAAGAAATGGCAATAACTTTTGACGTACACTTCTCCTTTCAATATTATCTTTAATTGAATGACAAAGTTTTTGGTAGAGGTGATTATTTTCGATTCGGTTTGGTTTTTATCAAAAAAATAACCAAACTGAAACTGGTTCAAACCGACCGGTTTCGGTTCGGTTCGGTTTTTTAGGGAAAAACCGGTTCAAACTGGTTTGGCTCGGTTTTTTCTAGTTTGGCTCGGTTTTTTTCGGTTTGGATTCGGTTTCGTTTTCCCGGTTTTAGGCTTATAAAACTAAAATCGAACCAAACTGGTCGATTTTTTCAAAATTTTAATTAGTTTAATCAGTTTTTTTTCACGGTTCTGTTTTTTCAATTATTTTTTTTTCTGATTTTCTCGCTCACCCCTAGTTGTTGGTATTACTATCTATCAATTTGACAGTCTTCAGTAATAATAGTTATTCGATCAATTGTGTTCAAGAGTCAATATCAACATGAAGATTTACAGAATTTATGGTATTCTTAAATTTTTTTATTTTTTTTACGAGTCTAAATGCATATTAAAACTGAATGTAGAATGGAAATTGGGTAAGGCAGAGTGCTGTGAGCATGGCAGCCCGATGTTCACATAAAGTCGGCAGAGCAACTCAGGCGTGAAATTGAAATCATCCATAGTTTGCTTCCAATCTTCCCTCTCTTACTCTGTATTGTTGAATTCCCTCACACTAAATCCCAAGCCCTTGCCCCTCTTGCATGTATCATCCCCTATAGTTACTGCTAATGCAGGCCATACTCAGCTTGCAACAGAAAAAAATCAACAGTTGCTTCTAAGAATTTGGTGGGGAGCCAACAATGAGCCAGAAGAATGCTCTCCACCTTATGCACAAACACCGAATGCAGAGCGTATTAATTATACATGGAGCTCAAATTTGAAGTTTGTATTTACTATTGACAAAAATAATAGCTTTACATTAAGTTTAATTTCTCCAAGAATTTCTCCATGTTCCTGCACAACACAAAACTCTACACACAACCTTTTATGAAATAAATAGAAATAAAATCTTATGATTGTATTTCATGACAATTAGCCAAAAAGGCATAGCAAAGGGATTGACAGGCATCACTACTTGGGTATCTGTTTAGTTTGACATGCTGCTGACATGACACGTAAGCGTCTGGTAATCTCTGTGAATGATGGACGGGCCAAGGGATCGGGTGCCCAACACTGCTCCATTAGCAATCTCCATTCAGAGTCACAAAAGCTCGGTACAGGTGGTCTCAGAGTGTTATTAACTATGCCTCCTGCAAAGGAGAGGGTACACAGCACAACAGCAAAGAGACGTGTGAATAACAAAGCAATTCCAGTATCAATAAAAAGTTGTGTGACACATTTATCGGCAAACAACAATTTATAGAAGAGGTTATAACCCTCAAACCAATATTCCTAGACTCTTAAAAAAATCTAAAATACAGAAAAAAAATGGATAAAGAACATGGAAGGCCCAAACTTCAGCACCTGCGGAACATATTATCACGCTGTGTGCAATGGTTGATCAAAAGTGTAATACTCTGTGATGTAACAAGAATGTTTCATACATACCTATGATTGCTCCGTAATGCATATTGGCATAAGGCTCTTCACCAGTGAGAATTTCCCATAAGACAATGCCGAAAGAGAACACATCAACCTGCCAATAAGTGAAGAAGCTACAAGCATTAATTGCATAATTACTGTTGTGAACTGACCAGGAGAAACAATATGTCGAAACTCATGTAACAAAGTCTCATGTCCTTTTTATAAGCGTCTTGATAACTTGCCGTGCTTGAAGGGAAAAAAAAAATCATGGTAAACAAAATCTGACAGGGATGTAAATATTCACTTCAGGCAACATGGAAGAAATTTGTTACTTGCCTTTTCAGAAACCTTACTGCTGCTACCATTCAGGAGTTCTGGAGCCATCCATGGAAGAGTTCCCCTTACACCACCAGTAACCAAGGTATTCCTTTTGATTTTTGACAAACCAAAATCACCTACCTGCAAAAACAGAAGCATTTATGTTATACATTAGATTCGCTAGACCACCTTGCTGCTTGCTAAGTAAATAAGATTTCAGAAATCAGGCTGTTGGATAAGAAACATGCATCATAAATGGAACCTACTCGAACAGCAACAGTATCACAGTTACCTTGCAAATAGGTCGTAAAGGATCTTTCAGGTTGACAAGCAAGTTGTCACATTTCAAATCAAAATGCACAATGTTCTTTGAATGCAAATATTCCATTCCAAAAGCTGCATCCATTGCAATAATGAGACGCTTACGATGATCAAGATGCCTAGACATTCATGAAGGTTAGATTAAACAACAACAACGCTGACAGAGAGTGAAATGAAAACAGTACAGCATCCACAAACACATATAGAGATCTTACCTATCCTTGCTAAGTAGAACATGTCTAAGAGAGCCATTTACCATGAACTCTGCCACAGTGGCAAGTGTTCCTCCGGGCCCATCCTGAACCACTCCATAAAATGCAACTACATTGGGGTGGTGAAGCTTTGAGAGAATTTCAGCTTCACGCCAGAACTCCACGGTCTGAAAAAAATATAAGCACTGTTTATTGATGCAGAATGAGACAAGTATGGAACAGATCCCTATTCTTCTTGATATTCTGGCAGATAGTTTACCATGTTGATCAACTTGCACATGATTGTGTAAAACTCCACTCATGAAAACCACACCCACTCTGTTCACTCACGTGAAAAAGAACCTACCCTTTACCAGGCAGTATGAAAGAAAATTCTCGTTTCTTTCATTTAACTGAAGGTTACTGAAACACTACAGCAGCAGCTGCATCAAGCTAAAAGTTAAGACATTCAAAGTATCTGAGATGGATCGCATTCCAGCCTTCTAATCCAAATTTGATCTTGGACACAAAAAATAAGGTTTAACAACTGCCTTATTATTTCCTTACTTACAAGTCAACCATTTACATGCTTAATTGTTCATAACAAAAAGTCAATAGAATGAAAGTCAGCTCACCAGTCTTTCTTGTTTTACATCTATTCTTAATCCTAGATAGAATGTAACAATGGAGGGTAATATGTAATGTTTAAAGTATTTTTTAGATACAAATGACTTTTCTTGTAAATGAGGATGTACACAAGGCTACTCTAGTCTTGTCCAGTTTGAAATGATCTTATAAGCTCTTATAATCAAGGAATTGACTTGATTATTAGATTATAGTTTATAAGTTCATAAAAGTTTTGAGAAATACAGATGTGCTAATTCTTTGATCCCAGTTAGTAAGAGGGATCTTGAACTAATAAATAGTTCTAGAAACTAAAAAATGAAATATCGGGCAAATTCCAATCAGAAGTCTCATTGATAATCACATGTAAAACTGCCTTATTTACAAAAGTCAACTATTTTTATGCTTAATTTCAATTAAAAAATCAATAGAAAGAACAGAAGCTCACCAATCTTTCTTGTTCCGATGAACGGCCTGTGAAACAGCTCTTTTTTATACGCTTAATAGCAACATCCGTACCCCTCCATTTTCCATGATAAACAGTACCAAAAGTGCCAGACCCCAATTCTTTCAACTCTTCCAAGTCTTCATTTTTTATGATCTGTGATGACAAAAAAAATTATACAACTAAAAGAAATCCTCAATGACAGCTCCAATAATAATGAAGAAAGGTAAGGAGTCTTAAAAAAAATAAAAATAAAAAACATCCAATATAACGCATGACTAGCAAGTCACTAGATGTCTCATTATGCATCTATATGTGCAAAAAAGTGAAAGAAACAGAAGGAATTCGAGTCCGCTAGGTCATTCAAAAAGAATGTCTTGATATGCCAAAGTGATTCCGTGAGCATGAGACATCATATTGTTTCATATAGTTTTATTCATAATTTAAACTGCGTGGGACTTCTTGAAATGAGTTTGAAAATGCAGAGCATCACCATGGAACAAAACACCAAAATTCTCTAGTCAAACATTGCCAGTGTTAAGGTTGCATGTTACTATATCCACTACAGTGAAGAAAGCAGTGTCAGGAGGGAAACACAACCCGTGTTACTTCACATTTGCCACCCCAGAAACAACACCTCCAGTTGGTTGAACTGTCAACCATGGGTCTCACCCTCATGGAGGGGAGTGGGTGGTGTAAAACAGTCCATTTCTCCTTTTCATTTCTTATTGTTTCTGCAAAAGACAACAGAGCAGATTCTAGATACAAGTTTTGCATTTCCCCCTCCTGGAGGGCATTAGGTGGTGCAAAACAGTCCATTTCTCACTTACAATACTTATTTTCTCCTTTTCATTTCTTATGGTTTCTGCAAAAGACATCAGAGCAGATTCTAGATACAAGTTTTGCATTTTCCAGTCCAACAATGCTTTATCAATACTCTTCTGTTCAACTACAATAGTACCTTGGAAACTAATGAGATTTTCACATGAGAATTTCTAAACAATAATATCTAATAAAACGCAAAATGAGTCTGCAACCAACAAAATTTTCAGCTTCAGCCACATGGCACAGCCATAGTTTAAGGGAAAATCAAAGAAATTACCTGCAAGGTGCTAATATCAAACTCTCCTGAGGAAAGGTCGACAAGATGTGCACCGGTGTTTCGAATGTCCAACTTCCCACCCTGACAGCATTAAGAAAATCAGAATGTCTGGTGAAATGATAGCAAGAAGGTAAAGACACCTGGATTATCAAACAGATGAAACAAAAAAAACACTCATCAAAGTACCTCATACTCTGATTCTGGTATTCTAGCATTCACCCCATCCAATTGCGCACTCTCAGTTTCCTTCAGCTCAAAATGACCATAATCTGCTTGGGAATCCATGGTGTTCAGCCCAACAACACCAGATGTCTCTTGTTGAACATCTTCCTCAATGTGAGGCAAGGCAACTCCATCAGACCTTAAAGGTGGATAACTATAATCAATGAGCGTCCCTCCTACATCATTTGTAAGGGAGGATGAGTAACCCAAATGGTCTTGGTCTATAAGGGAAACATCTTTCCTAACAAACTGATCTTGCAAGTTCCGAAAGTAAGACCAGTGTTTCGGATCATGATTCTCCATGTTCAAGCTCAAGCCCGCTCCATCAACAATTGGACCGACCACATTCTCATGGATTTTGGCTTGTGAGAAAATATCAGAGAGGATATCAGGACGAAACCGGTCATTTATATCGATTCGTATGTCTTTCTTCTCAAGAGTGCCAACACCAATGCTGGGATTCCCCTCAGATACAGCTCTAACTGGGCTCTCTGTCCATGCCAAAGGCTGCACATTCACCTTAGTGTTGTTCCCATTATTATTGTCAGAAACAATCTCAGTTCTTTCAAACTCTGGAGGCCCCAAAGCAGGATCTTCTGGGTGCTTACTGGAAGTTCCCTGACTTGCTGTTGGATGTGTCAACCCAACTGTTTCGTTATCATTGATAGAGAGATCAGTATAGTTGCCTTTAACCTGGAAACCTTCATAATCATCCACTGGATTAAAAACAACACGTCTTGAGTCAGATTTCTGCACATTTGACCCAAGACCTTGAGCAATGCTGGGATTTACTGTACCGATGTTATCAGCAAATTCTTTATACTTCTCAAACTGTGCAAGTCCATCTTCAACAGTCTGAGGTTTTGCATAACACAATTTTGCAGATGGGTGGGACTGGTCAGTCTGGGAAGCCACATTTCCTTCGTGCAACTTATCAATTGATTCTATAACTGGTTGAGAACAACCAGAACGTGCTTGAGTTATTAGAATCTGAGGATCAGAGGAATCCTCAGATTTTGACAAGCGATTTAATTCTGCCTGCTCCCTGGGAATTCGCTCAGAATGAAAAACCCGATGAGGAACCACAGATGGTTCGAGGTAGCTAAAATCTGTTGGATCAGCCTCAGAACCCCCATATCCTGGGGCAAACGGATCACCAGATGAGTGAAAATGGTCATCCCCATTATTCTTCATCCCTTCGGTCACAGTTTCAGTGGACATCGAATTCAGTACAGGTTCATGGGGGCTTTTATTATTTTTCATAAGCAGCAGAGGTGATCCTACTTCTGGTGTTGAATTGGCAACCAATACTTCTTCTCTAGAAGTATAATTTGGAATGGAACTATCATATGGATGCAAGGAAACGGTATCGTTTTCCACTGCCTGAATTTTAACAGTTTCATTAAGCTTCTGGAATGAATCATCTCGTTTCATTTTCAATTCCTTTATTCTTGCCTCCTTATCCAGAGTTTGAACTTTCTCAGGTTCATTTATTTTCTGTCCTGAGCTCTCTCTTTTCAGTTTTGCATCCTTTACAGATGCTTCTGCATTTTGCACATGAAAGCCATTGTATGGTTTCTCTTCTGCCAAAACCCCCTGTTGAGTTGGATACATGCGGAAAGGCACTCCCATTAGATTTTCCCCAACCATTGCATGGATAGGGAGATGTGAGCCAAAACCATACTGAATTGGGCCCGACAATGGATTGGTTCCCTTTTCATCCATCTGAAGGAAGCTCTCCATAGGTTGCATGGAGGACACTGGATGCTGGCTGGCATCTCCATGATGCATCTTCTGGCCATGGTAAGGCTGTGAACTAGATTCATGGGCACTAGATGAACTCATCAGTACTGGTTGAGAAGATTGGGTTGTTGAAGGCAGCATATTAACAGCTGAAGATGGAGCATTACTTCCAGTTAATTCAGCTGCAACTCCACTGCTGCCCCTCTCAACATTAAGACTGAGTAACTCATCCAAATTGTTCCCTGATGCGCTTACCAGATTAATTGAATTCTTCCTTGAACCCAAGTCCATACCATTTACAGCAACTACATATTGAATCTCAGAATTCTCACCCTCTCCACTTCCCAGGCCAAATTGGGAGTCCTCTAGATCATTGCTAGAAAACAAGAACATCCTAGGCTTCTTTGATCCCCCATCTTCTGATACATTGCATTCTTCCATCATGTTCTGAAGATCCTCATCACAGGATACAGAAACCAAAGCATCAAGATCTTCACCAGGAAGTTGATATTTTATAGTGTGAGATTCATTGTAAATTGCCAAAGTTTTCTGCATAAGCTCCTGCCAAGAAATATTCTTGCTTATCCGGATAATGCGTGTTTCACCCCCAACATATCTCAGCTTTCCATCACTCGGACGAGGCAAAATTGTACCACCGAAGCTGCAGAGAAACTTCACCTTTGATGATGAACTATCAGAGGCTCCTGAAGATGTATAACCATGAATTCCTCGACTGCTGTCATTTCTTGATGAGGTTTGTGGTACTGGTCGGACAGGATCATAATAACTTTGGTCTTCATGCACAGAAGATCCCTTCCGGTCAAACTCCTGGTTCCGGGCTTTTTCTACTGTGCTTATCGTAGAGATGTCAGGCTCACTTTCCGAACCCGTATGAGATATTCCCAACATGCCCTTTAGTTCCATATAGCTAGTTGTGCTATTAGGATCAACGTAAGCATTTGGAAAGAGCTGTTGCCTGGGGTTCACCCTCTCCCGCATAAATTCAAGAGCGAATTCCTCACCAGTCTGAATGGAGTAATTTAGCACAGGCCTAGCTCCAATTGACATGTTGTAGTCAGGAGGTCGCATGTTAGTATTAATATTAGCTGATGGATCATGAAAAAACCTTTGGTTTACAGACCCCAGCCCTTCATTTCTAGCTTCCATGTTATTATATCGAACTTGTTCATAGTTTTTCTGCTGATCTGTCATGCCTTTTCCCAGATTCCTGTCCATTTGGGTCAGCTGCACCAGTAAGGCAAGCCAATAGTGCCATATCAGTACAGAATCGCTTGTATGGGCAACCACAAACTTTGTTTGCAAGATGACATCTTTGCAGGAGAAAACCTGAAATGGGAAATAAGCTCTTGCTAATAAGAACTACTTGGTTAATTAGAAAGCAAAATGCCTAGCATGAGCACTCTTTAGGAAAAGAAAATATTTGGAGCAACAAGACAAAAAATTTCAATCATCTTAAACAGAAACAAACACATGATCAAGAGCTTATTTAGTATCAAATTTCAGTAAGTTTTACAGGAAAGCTCCCCGGTGATGGCAGAGCTGCACAAAGTAACATGAAATAGATAGATCTACTCACTTAAAAAAAAAAGAAATAAAAGGCATTAATTTACACAAAAAGAATACAAATATGCATGCCTTAGGACAAAGATGGATCTGCTTTAAGAAAAATCGTGTGGAGTTTGAAGGTCATAAGATTAGTAGGTGCTGCATTTCCATGTCCTTAGCAAAGCGGACTTAATATTAAAAACTTGTAATCTCGTTACTTTTGCTTTCTTTTCTTTGTGGCCAAACAAATAGAAAAGTACCAGTTACATTCAAAAATCAAAGTAGCTTCCACTAAATTACTACGTCTCATTGTACTATGAATCAATCAAATGTTAAAGACACCACTTAGACAACTCATTACATAATAATCACACAAAAAAATGCTTAATTCTAAAATTCCAGATGGACAAAAATACAATCTTTACACGGGAAACAAAAAGATTGAAAGACAAAAATCATACTTAAACAACTAAGTTATTTAAATCCGCTTGAAAAAACCTGATCATAAATAAAAGACTGGACGGTTGCTTTTGAAATTAGGACTAACACAATAATAAACATCAAACCCTAACAAAAAACTAGCAAAATTGAAATCAGACCAAAGAAGTAAACTTTAGACTCTAAAGAACCCTAAACTCAATACTAAAAAAAAAAAAAAAACCCGCATGGAATCCTCACTCAAAAGCCCAAAACTCACTCTGATTACACCTCAACTCACCAGAAGAAAAAACAAAACAAATTATAAACTAATCACAACCACAGCTTAACCAAATGAAAAGGATTGAAACTTAGAAGAAAAAAAAAGAGTGGATGAGAAGCGAAGAAATAAGAAGTACCAGAAAATAGAAGCAATGACCGTAAAAGCTTGGGCAGCAGCCAGAGTCAGGGCTCTCTTGCTTTCTCTCTCTTGATTTTATAGCATGTTCTATTTTTTTTATATTATTATTATCAATTGTTTTTGTGCGTGTAGATGTTGCTAGATCTATAAAATTTGTTGGCTTTTTCTAATATTAATTTTGTGATTTTCTTGGGGTTTGGGGCAACTGTATACTGATGATTTTTTATTTTAAAATAAAAAAAGTCGGTATTTGCGGAGAGGTTAATGAAGCCCACGCGTGCGTGTCGACTACGTTTATTACCACGGAGTCGTGTTTTGCTTAGTTGTGTGGGTCCCACTTAATAGTTAGCTTAGCTGGTGGTTCTCCCTTCAGATTTGGATGTGAGAATTCCAGGAACACCCTTTTCTCCTTTTTCCTTTTAAAAAAATAAAACAAACAACAGTATTTTATTTTATTTTATTTCATTTGTTTTTTCATCCCTTCCTTTCTAGGAAAGCGAAAATGAGAAGGGACCTTCTACAGGCGAAAATTATCCGATTTCTTCCCGATGAAAATGGAGGTTACAAGGGCTATAAATTATTTTTTATTAAAAAATATATTAAAATAATATTTTTATTTATTTCTTAAATGATTTAAAAATATTTAAAACAAAAAATTCAAAAACATTCTTTTTACCATAAAAACAAGGAAACTCGTAAAAATAAGAGTGGAGGATGAATCCTATCCGTTTGTTTGCTGGAAAGTAGTTTCTTTTTGGAAAGTGAATTCCGGGGAAAGTGAATTCCGGGAAAGTATTTTTCGATGTTTGGTAGTGTAATGAAAAATAAGTTGGAAAACACTTTCCAGTGTTTGGTTATGTCATGAAAAATGAGCTGGAAAATAACTTATTAATGTTTTATTTTTCTCAAGTTTATTAAAATAATGAGGAACAAATCTTACAAAT
>Ga0325404_1000225_pt1 | contig 54331 bp, 27 predicted proteins | sample PopdelMetagenome_18_FD_205664 | JGI IMG/M metagenome (GOLD analysis project Ga0325404, IMG submission 205664) | Populus deltoides microbial communities from Bellville, Georgia, United States - Xylem-Control-R1 | ecosystem: Host-associated > Plants > Phyllosphere > Stem > Wood/Secondary xylem...
AAAAAAATCAAAATATAAAAAAACAATCTAGGTGTGTAAGCCTAAATAATACGCATGCATGAATTATTTTTTTATTTTTCAAGGGATCGTTTGCCTCTCTCTAATTTTTTTTTTAAATAAGTAACAAACATTGCATCACTTGCTACGTTATAACCTAGATTTCAACCACCAACCAAAAAAATCAAGAGGAGGGGTTTTTGGTTGAGAATTCATTTTCAATTCATGTTTATTTAAAAGAACTTTTAAAACATCATAAAAGCATCACCAAACTACGTACCTAATAATCTAAAAACACTTTAAAATCACCAGAAAACTAATTTAATGAAAAATCTCTGTACTGAGCTCAATCTCATTTCTTAGGGATATTCAAAGAAAAAAACCATTGACACATGAATTTCTTCACCAAAAAATGGCTAAACTAAAGATTTTCTCTCTTATCACATGTTGGGAAAATACCCCTAAACTGCTCTCATATAATTAGTTTATCCTTTTATCTCCACTCATATATATGTCTGCACCTATTTTTATGTATATTGTGCACGGATAAACATACATGAAGCTAACAAACTGAAGGAAACTGTAAGAAGCTACTGGGCAAAAAGAGAAAAAAAAAGAAAATTCAGTCATCACCATCCTATTTTGTTACAAATTAAGAGTGGTAAAACACTCAGCCTTATTTTTCAGTTTCTCCTCTTATAGCAGAAAACCCATTAACATAAAGTTTGTGTTTCACTCCCATATAAGTTTTAACCCCAGTGTGCGAACTTTTTGAGGGCTAGCTTGACAGTGATGTAATTAGAGATCAGATAAATAATAGATAAATATTAAAGATAATATATAAAGGGAGAGAATAATTCCTTGTTTCTTAAATTTGTTTGTTGTTCTTATGTTTTCTTCCTCGAGAGAGGGCCAAAGAAATGGGGAGAGGAAAGGTGGTTTTGGAGAGGATAGAGAACAAGATCAGTCGTCAGGTAACTTTCTCCAAGAGAAGAAACGGTTTGCTCAAAAAAGCTTATGAACTCTCGCTTCTTTGCGATGCTGAGGTTGCTCTTATCATCTTTTCTAGCCATGGCAAGCTTTTTGAGTTTAGTAGCATTGAGTAAGCTTATCTTTCTCCCCCCTTTTTCGTTTATTTATATTCCTATCTTCCTCTCCTGCTTTCTTGCTGTTGTTTGCTTCAAGATTCATTCACCAAACTTTAACACAAATGATATAGAGAAAGAGGGAGGGAGATTTGGTTAACACACAGACTTCCTCAGTTCCTTGGATCTACAAGGGAGGGAGATCGGATTACTTTCTCTCTTTTTTCTTTTTTTAATCTTTTAAATTGGGGTTTTCAAGTACTACTTTATTCCCAATGCTATCTCGACACGTTTTTGTGTGTCCTTTGTTATCCATGACGCCTCTACAGTCTTCTCAGACTGACAGGGGTTTTGGGTTGGGGAGGGGGGGGGGGGGTGTGGTGTCTAGGGTTTCTGTCTCTCTTTTGTCTCTGCTGAGACATGTGTCCAGCCAGATTCAAAACTAGTAGTTTATTGAAGAGTCAAATCATGGCATCTTTCCTCGTCTATATTGTTCTTGATCTTTCTCAAGAATCAAGGTAATGACACGCCAAAACCTGGCTAGCTGAGGTGAACCAAGATGGCTTTGGTGCGATTACTTTCCTGACAAAATTAATGGTATCTTTCTCTTAGTATTATATATGCTGTGGGTAGGAAGTGAGATCTTCTGGCCAAGAACAGTATCACCACCATCCTGCAGGTTCTGGGCATGCATTTGATGTGATTGTGTAATGTGTCTGAATAGTTCTTCCTTCCTTTTCTAATCTGCCTCTTCATTCTGATGTGATTGCTTTATGATTTGAACAGTGCTTTTAAATTTGGAGCCTTGTTTCTCCTCTGTTGACTTCTAGTGATGATGCACATGAGAGTAACATGGCAAAAGCTTTTGTTGCTTGTCCTTCATATTCCCAATGGAACATACCCAACTCCATTACTAGCTAGGAGCCTGTGAAGAATGAATAAGTGTGTTGTTTGTGTGTGTCTATATATATTAATTACTAAATTCATAATTATATATAAAATTATCAACTCTTTAAAAATCTTAATTGACTATTATGCATTTAAATAATAATAATAACATTATAATAAATTATCAATACTAATAAGTAAATTCAACCTCACCTATGATTGAGAAAAATATTTATATTGGTAAAATTTAAAATAATAAAAATTAGGCTCTTTTAGAATGAATCCTAAAAGAAATGTTAGTCCCATATTTTCTTTACTGTATACCTCATAAGAACCTAAATACAAAAAAAAAAAAAAAAGAAGCTAATTAAATCACTTCTAAACTATGTAGTATTATATTGGTACTTTATTTTGATTATATCAAGACTTTAAAAATATTTAAATTAAATTATAATTCATCAAGTTTTTAAAATTAATCATTAGTTAATTTCCTATAAATCATTTTTTTTTAAATTTTGGTCTTACGTTATTTTTCACTCTTTTGTACTGATGTTATTAATGTTAGAAAATGAATGATTTATTAAAAACTACGTATAAACTTTTTATTCATGCATGTATCATTAATTTTATATTCACACTTTTTTGGAACTTTTATTCCTAGATATATATCATTTTTTTAGTAAAAAATTATTTTGAGAAAAAAATTATGTTTAAATCAACCATTATAATAAAATTAACTTTTGATGGTGTTTATTTTAAAAAAAAAAAACTTACTAAACTAAATGTTATAATAGATATACATTATAATGAGATTTTATAAGTTTCTTTATTATATATTTTTAGTGGAATTTTTCTTAATTTGAGTGGTAATTGTGATATATCTTTACATTTGTTTCAAATATTACTTAATGACATTTGAAACAAATACCTTTAGACCTAATTTAATATAATTTAATTTAAAGTTACATAAATTCCACTAAATGTACATAAATAAAGTTAATTGCTTGAAAATAAAAATTTTAAAAAAATTTATTTTCTAAACGTATCATGCTTATTATTTATTTCTTTTGAAATTTGAACAAATTGGGCTTAGATTAAATCAGCTTAATTATCTCAAGTACTCAAGTGGAAGCTAACTTAAGAGAAACTCAATTTAATATTCATTTGTTTTGGGTAGAAACTCAATCTATTTAGCCTATCTGGGATGGGATAAATAAGAAATAAATTACGATCACCTAATTGTTGTCAATGTTACTCAAATTATTAAGTTTAGGAATAATCATAATTTTTTTTTCTAATGTAATTAAGCACATCCTTTTTTGTCAACTTTTGACCGAATCTCTTTCTAATTAACTCTTATTCATATTACACATACTTAAATTAATATTTTCACAATATTGTTTTCCCTATCTTTTATTAGATTTGAACTTGAAATAATAACGTTACAAGTAAACTAATTCAACACTTCCTTTTATATTATTATTTAAGGTTTTGTTTGGTTAGTGCTCTAGAAAAAAAATGATAAATATAGAAGAGACAAAAACATGTTTGGTTGGAGGGATAAATACAATGATATAAAATAAATTTATCTTTATGATAATTTTAGAATGATTTTTTATATTTTTAAAAAATAAGGTATAAGAAGACTTGTCCCTTCAATTGTATTTGTCTCTCATATCTCAATGTAGTAATCAAACGCTACCTAATAGAATAGATTGTACAAGCAAGATGAAATCATACCTTTCACTACATAACAAAAAAATTGTACTTTATTTTGTTTTTAATAAAAAAATAAATATTTATTGAAGTACAAAAAAAGGGAAAAATATAGGACAAGAAAGGATTTTTCACAACCTTTTTTCTTTTTATGTTCACAATCATATTAATCACTATATATATACTAAAAAGGAAGGATTAAAAAAATAGGATTTAAGATACAAGTACAGAAAAAAAAGTTTAGAAAGAAAATAAAGAGGGTGTGTTGTTGTCTATTTTATATTGATTTGGTTGACTGAATGGTAAGGCAAGGGAGTGCAAATCTTTTTTTCCTATCTCAAATCTGGGTGTCGTCTGATCAACAAAAAACATGAAATACCTTATTCTTTTTTGTTTATATTACTTGTTGAATTTGTCCCCAATTGAAGTGGCGAATGAAAAAGACTTATGATGCCTCTGTTTATTTTGTTTGTACTTAATATTTCCTGATTCTACCAGTAATCATATAAGCTTTTCTTATACTTAATTGGTTCTAATTAATTGAATTGGATTTTTTGAATTGTTTCATTAATGGTATTGGACAAAATCTTTTTTTTTTTACTCTGCACCATCGATAATAATATTAATATTGGTGAAAAATATTATTATTAGTGACTATTATTAGTATTGGTGACCATTATTAGTGAAAAATAATGGAAAAAAAATTAACAATACTAGCAAAATTCCTTCAAATAAGAAACATAATTCATATGAATATAGTAAATCTTGCCTGGGCTGCTTTGATTGTAGTCTTTACATTTTCCTTTTCACTCGTAGTAGTAGTAGTATAGGGTAGAAGTGGACTCTAGAGATACTACTGATTGAGTTGAAACATAGAACTCTATCAATTTTTTTATATATCATTCTAAAAAGACCTTTTAATTTAATTATTTTAAATTAAACTATTTATTTTAAAATTTCTAAATTCTATTTGATTCGTGTGGAGTAATTTATTCTATAAATAATATCCGAATAATATCTTTTTAATCATAATAAAATAGATATTTTAATGATTTTGTGCTCATATTTCAAAAGTAAAAAAAGACAAATGATAGCAAAGTTATTCCGCAGAATACTTTCTAAATTCTTTATTTTGATAAACCGACTCTTATTATAATTATATGTAGACACTAAAAAACAACAAAATCTTTTTTAGTTATTATTCAAAATAGGAAAAAAAAATCTTATACATACCCTAACGTTTAAGAGTGATGCTTGTGTTTGTTAAATAGTTGGATGTAATTATTGTTTTTTCTGTCAAAAAAATTAATTAAAATCCCTACATGCTAAGGAAAAAGAAATTAAAGCCTCTTTATTTAATTAAACATGAAACAAAACCGTTTAGTGTATCAATTTAATTAGCATAAAGGAGGTGGTGTAACCTTAGAGAAGAAAAATAAAGGAAAGAGGATTTGAATGATTTTTCTCTTTATACTTTTCTTAATTTTGTTGCTTCCATTTATTTTTATAAATTAATTTAATATTGATTTATTATTTGTTTCTTCTTAATCAGTATGAACAATATCCTTCAGCGGTATCGACAATGTTGCTACAGCACACAAGACACCAACATCCCTGAGGAAGGGTCACATGTTTGTTTTATTTATCTTATTTTAATCCTTAAACTAATTTGACAATTTCTATTTCCTATTCATGAACTTAATTCCTTTTTTGTATTACAATATCTTTTTAAATGCATTAATTGTTCTCCTTTTGTTGATCAATTCCAGAACTTATACCAAGAGGTCTCCAGGTTAAGGGCAAAATGTGAGACTCTTCAACGCTCTCAAAGGTGATCTCATTTTTTAATCCATTCATTTTTTTCTAAATAAAATAAAAATAAATATTTTAAAATGCGACTAAAAATACTTAATGGTAAATACTATATCATTTCTAGAGGGAGGAGGGAAGAAAATATTTCTTTTTCTAAGTGGGGTTTGATTGAATTTGAGGCCCTTTTATATCCCTCAAGCTCTGTACTGGATCTAGAAGGAATAGAGGGAGTAAGGTCACGAGTTCAAATTACATCCATTTTGTATAAATAATAAACTAAGAAATACTCTAAAAGATGTGAAAAAAATATTGTTTCTCATGCTACTGTTCACTAAGAAACAAATCACTGTGAATTGTCACAATAATTTTTTTAGTCCCTTTATTTTTTTTTCTTTGATTACACCTTTATAGACCCAAATTGATGGCCAATTAGGCATATTTACTAAGGAAATGAAACATTCAAAGATAGGGGACTAAAATGAAAAACATGGCAAAATAGATGATTTTTCTAAACTTGGGGCTAAACATACATGGTCCTTCAACTTCTCAAATTATAAACTTCCAATCCCTCATAATTTTTGAAATTCAATTTTGATCCCAAGTATTATTTTTCTTATTTTTGGTCCTTAGTTTGAGAGAAAAGAGAGAAAATGGTCAGATTCCAGTAAAAAAAATAGATGATTTTAGTGTAAATGGGTTTCTTTTGATGGAGAAAGTTTATAAAAGATGTTTTTTCCCCTTAAACTTGCATGAAATGATAGATTTAAACCCAAAAATGTTTTTAATTACAGGTTGATTGTGGGTTTTAAAGCTAATTTTTGGGTTGTTAGAGGTTATATATATATATATATATATATATATATATATATATATATATATGTTTTACAAGGTGTTTAGAGTTTTTTTTGTGTTATTTTCGGGTTGAAATATGGTTGAAAATGAGTTTTTTTTGGTCTGAAACAGACCGTTTGATTTCCAGTTACCGAAGGTTGCCAAAATCTAGGCAATGCAGACAATTTTTTCAAAGCATCAAGGGGCGGACGACTCTTCAAGAAATGTTTTTTTAACAATAAGGCACATGTGCGTGGGCTACTTTAGGCCCGCGTGCCTAAGCTTTAATTTTTTTTTTCTAATTTTATCACTAAATATTTGGTTGATTATTAGTTGGATAATGTAATTTGTTATGGTTTGATTTTATTTTCCAGTCACTTTAATATTTTGTTGGTTCTTAACTTCGGGTAATAGGTGTGGCTGATTAACTTCGGCTGGGTAGTTATTGGGCTTGATAATTTTTTTTATTACATAAATAATTTTTAATTTATTTAATTAGATATATGCATGAATTTTTCAAATTCCGTTTAAAATTTCTCTATGTACAAAAACACGTTGTGAAAGTATGCATAAATATATTTTTTTTTTTTTAAAATAATACTCTACCTACGAAGAAACACATGTTAAATAGCTTGTACTATTCTACTTTTAAAACATGCTAATAAATTAGAGAATTATATATGTTTCTTCTTCAGGAATTTTCTTGGAGAAGATCTTGAACCACTTTCATTTAAAGAGTTGGAGAAGATTGAGAAACAGCTTGACAAAACTCTTTCACAAGCTAGGCAAAGGAAGGTACATACATTTACACATGCATTATGGTTAAACTCAAAGATTTATATAATTTCTTACCAATTATAAAAACTAGTGTGAAATGTGTTAATTTAATTATTGGCTAAAAAATGATACAATTTTTATGTGAATTGTTCGCCCCTGTTTAAAATCTCTCCAGTTTTTATCTAAAGTCTCAGGGGCTGGACTCACTTTCTATGGACCATTGCAAAGTTCTTCCATGTTATCTACTTGCTAGTATTTTGTACCAAAATACTCATCAGATTGATGATATAGTTGCTATACATTGAAATATTAGAATTATTATACTGTCATTTGATTATTATCTTGAAATAGAAATGAATCCTCTTATATATCTTAATTTGAAAGGATAAAAATTCATTTTAGAACTGTCTTAAACATATATTTATTTTATATTTTTATCTATTTACCTTTAATAGATTTTCTTATCTTAATTTGTAGGTGACTTTTTGGCAATTAGGGTTACATATTCTTTCTTTTTAGGTTTTGAAAGTAGTCAGCATTGTTTTCTACGTTTGTTGTTCCTGTCTAACGATGGTTTTGAAGTCTTCTGCTGCAGAGTGGCCCATATTGTTCCCTTTCAATCTCCTTGCTGGCCTTTTCGAGCTAGCTATTCTATATAATATTTAATATATAAAGATCATCTTTCAAATGGTAAAATTGATAATGATGACCATAATAATGCTTAATTTCTCCTCATCGATGCAGACACAACTGATGTTTGATAGAATGGAAGAGTTACGCCAAAAGGTAAGATTGCATTGCTCCCACCCCCCCAACTTTGCTTCCATCAACTGCTACATCTATGGCAGCCGTAATAGCCTTTGCAAACTTCTCACCCTCCCTTTGACTCTCTGGGGAAGTGTCACGATCAAATCGAAGAGAATGTTTAATGCAATTGACATGGTGGTTAAAGACTTGCTCAAGCTGTAGTGGACTGAAAACAGAATCACTGTTACAAAATTTGATCATCTTTCTTATCATGCAGGAACAAGAGCTTGAAGAGGAAAACAAACAGCTCAAGACCAAGGTATTCTTCTTTCTCGACCTTGCACATATATACAAGTCACATGAAATGTAATCCAAATTGTGTATGATGGTAATGCATGGAAGTTGTTTATTGTCTTCATACAAGGAGGGGATTAAGCTGGTTAAGTTTGCTGATGGTTTTTGAAATTTCAGCTAGAGGAAGTTGTTCTGCGTCTCCCAGCTATTCAAGGTGTAGGAGATCCTAGCAAGGCAGATGGATATAAGCATTCTGAACCTCTACCCACTTTACAGATGGGGTATGCCTCTTTCTTCTTCCTCTTTAATTTAGTGAACTATGTTGGATGTTTACATATGAATTACTTATCCGGTGTGTTTGGAATAGTTCAAGTCGTGTTTTTTAAAAAATATTAATTTTTTTTATTTTAATTTTTATTTTAATTTTTAGATTATTTTAATATGTTAATGTCAAAAATATTTTTTAAAAAATAAAAAATATTATTTTAATATATTCTCAAATAAAAAACACTTTAAATCACAATTGCTATTATACTCTCAAACACTCCTTTAAGATCCTTTTAATAACACAGAAAACCGTATTTACATCAACATTTTTAAATATATTCATGGTTATTAAGTGTTCATTAATTAATATTTAGAGAATAAAATTTTTAATTTCTCAAAATTAATTAAATAAAATTCCTAAGCCATAAAAGCTTTAGTCTCAAATTTATTACAAGTACTTGTAGTGTGTGGAAGCTTATATATGTACATTTAGGACTTTAATTTAACCCAACCTTATTAATTACAGTACTGGTTAACTCTTAAGATCACAGCATTAAATTAATCCTGACTTATAATTAATTTTATCACATGGTTTAATAAGTAAATTTTAATTTTCAATGAAGCTTTAGTGTACAAAAAAATTGACTTGAGCATGATATACAGAAGTACCTTTTTGTTCACTTAACCTAAAACAATTTTTTTTTGCACAAAAAATGTTTCTTGTCAAACAGGCACCATCAATTTGTTTACCAAGAACAAGCCTTTGATGCCAGGACTGACATTCCAGGAAAAAGCAACCCTACTCCAAGATGGCTCTCGTGAAGTATTATAAGTCCTTCAAGTGTGTGTATGATATATGAGATATTAATGGGTTCCAAGATGTGTTCCAGAATTGTTGATGTTTGATGAACATGAACGTGTTTAATTAGCTCAAGTAATTAATGACATTGTAGTATTTATTCTAATTAAAGCATGATTTGGAACTGTTTGAGATTTGGCTATCTGTACTGCTTGATTTAAATGTTATTAACAAAGCTCTGTAAAAGCATGTCCTCTGGAAAAGTATCTAGCCAAACTTGGGACCAAGTCCCTGTAGAAAATTATATCTTCATCGATTTAAAAATTTCCAATATCATATCAAAAAAACTATTTATGTTTAAGAGTTTAATTAAGTTAAATTAGATGAGGTATTAATATATTAGTTTCTAATAAATATAATGTAGGCTGAAGGGGGAAAAACAAAAGAAAGGACTAGGTAGGACTGGTCCAACTGGAGAAAAGAATTTCTTCAAGGTTCAAGCAATCCTTTGATCCCAGCTGCGGCAAAAATTGAAGGACGAAGGACGAAGAAAGCAAGGCTGCAACTGCTGGCGTTCAGGCTGCCATTCATTACAGTAGCGAATTGATTGAGATTGAGTTTTTAGGAAGCTCAACAACGTTTTGAATGTTCCACTTACTTCTTCCTTTAACCTTTCAGTTTTGAACTCGACTGTTCACTCCGATTCAGGCCACCGATTCTATGAAAAAACCAACGGGTACCCACCCAGTTTAATGGGTTCAATTACATAGATTGTATTTTATCAGAACCGAATCAGTTGAGTCCCCAATTTATCAATTCACTAATTGAACCGACCAATTTGGCCCGGTTTTAATAACAATAATTGAATTTTGACTATAGGTATAGTTCTTATTAGTTTACATACCTATGTTACGTTGTGGGTTGGATCGATTTTTTTTGAAAAAAATATCTAAATTGTAGAGAACTATTTGATATTTACCGAAAAAAACTTCTCGATCTAATTTCTTACCCAACTCGAATTTAAAATTAAACATTGTGAAGTCTCTTTGAGGTGATCCAGTCGGCTTGGCTAGTGTAAAAGTAACCCGACCAATCAATAAAAAAATTTAAGAATAAAATTGAAAAAAAAGAAGATAAAATTAACAAAACAAAAACCTTACAACCCGATTCCTTACTTGATTTAAGTTTAAAATTAAATTGTGTAGAAGTTGATGCAATGTGATGCAAGTAATTTAATTGATTAAAAAACAACTTAGACGATTATTAAAAAAATTCTGAGAATAAAAGAAAAAATAAAATTGAATGAAAAAACAAAAAAAGAAATGAGAAAAAAAGCAACTCAGCAATGCACCCCTATTGTTTTAACATGGAGGAGAATGGTCGTGGTTGTAGTTGTGGATGTTGCTATAATTAATGGTAATTTGAAATAAAAAGTTTTTGGTCCAAATTTGTTTTTTCAGTGATATTGGAGGGTGAATTGAATTATTGGAGTTAAGATTGTGGAAGGACTACGGTAATTTTCAAGGGCTTAATGTGCAAATATGCTTAAACTTCAAGGACTAAAGTGATCTTTTGAAAATCTTGGAGGGGCCCAACAACTGCTCGTACTTAAAAATTAAAATTCTAAATAATATGAATCAAAAGCTAGAAAAGCTTTGAAATGAAGCTTTTAATAATAAATCTGCTTTTCAATTCTTAACGATGAGTCTTGTTCGAACTCTACTGCTAGCTCTTGTTTCATCAGACACAATTAATTGACTTTTCGATCAAAAATCCAAGAAAAAACGACATCATCATGTGTGTAACATGGCTGTGAAAGTAAAAGAAATTAACTTCAAATTTACAGACTTCCCCATGTCGTCTAGCTAGCTAGGGCTAATTGTAATTAAGATAAAGTTTTTCTTAACGATGATGACGATAACAACTATTTCATGTCTTCTATACAGCATGTATACAAACAATTTTCATGCATCCATGTCCTTCTTGCAAAAACAGTCACCCTCCTCGGACCTTCCAATACTACAAACATTGATGTGTGTGTGTCTATATATATATATATATATATATATATATATATATATATATTCATGTTCGGTTTTTTTAAAATTTTAATCGGTTTAATCGATTTTTTTTTACGATTCAGTTTTTTCGGTTATTTTTTTTATTTTCTTGATTTTTCAGTTTTTTGCTTACCCCTACTTAATTATATCAAGGGAAAATAATTTCATCTTACTCGAATCGAATAAAACTTCCTATAATCTCCATGTTTTGATGGTGTAAATCAATTTTGATCCCTAATTTAATTTTGATGGTGTAAATCAATTTTGATCCCTAATTTAATTCATAGTAGGAAAATCAATTAAGCCTATAATATATGTAAATTGGAATAAAATGCCAAGAATAATCATTACTGGTGATTAACATTAATCTTAATCTCAATTTCTTGAAAGCAAATTCTGGTTAGAAATACAAAAAAGAAAAGAAAATGGTGCTAGGAGAATAATTATGAGTAGTTATTTCTCAGTTATTTTTATATTTATTTATTTATTTATTAAAATAGTATATATAAATAATTATTTTTTCTGAATACTGTAAAATCCCTCTTTAAAAAACTGCTTGTGGCCGGCCAGATTTTTTTTGGGAACCATTGGCGGAGGTCAAAAGACAAAAATGTTGCTTTTCTTTAATTTATGAATTAATTTGCAAAATGCATCTTCGGATACTTTCCAGCTAATTATGCTGCTGAGATTCACCTTGTTTCTTCACGGCCTTGGTCATCAAGGTTGCCACGTCATCAAAACATGCATGCACATTCAATATATAATATTCTTTACCAACCCTAAACCCTCAGGAAACCGATTACCTGGAATGTAGATTTGGATTAGGTTTCTTTTTAATAATTATTTAAAATATTAACCGATTATAATTAATTTAAAACCTGATTGAATATAATAAAAAAGTTTGAATTAATTTTAATTTCTTATAATTAATATTTTTAATCAACAATTCAATACAATAACCTAATGATCCAATGACTCGTAATTAATATCTTAGTTTGACCAATCAAAGCTAAGTAGAGTTTATTTAAAATTCAATTGGGGTAACAAGGACATATTCCACTAGATATTTAAGTACTGGGTAGTTTACAATTGCATTACTAACAATGTTTTTTAAAAAATTAATTTTTTTTAAGATTTTTTTATGTTTTTGGATCGTTTTGATGTTTTGATGTCAAAAATATTTTTTAAAAAATAATAAAAATTATTATTTTAATATATTTTCGAGTAAAAATACTTTAAAAAACAATTATTAACACACTCTTAAATACTTCCTTAAATAAATAAATAAAACATGTAAACATCATGCTCTCATAGTTATATAGATGCCATGTCATGTTATATTTTTAAAATCATTGAATTCAAATTGACATAATTTACTGTATTTTATGATACAATAAATTATGTCAATTTGAATTTAATGATTTTAAAAAAATAACATGAGAACATTAAATTGTATCATAAAATACCAATAATTAATTCAAATTCAAATTATTAAATTCAAAATGATGATATTTAAATATGCAAAGATCCAAATAAATAAATAAAAAAATCTATCACTTTCCAATTATAATTAACAGTAAAATGTTATGATTAATTATTATTAAAGCTAGAAGGACTATTTAATTTATTTATTTTAAACCAGAGGGACTGATTTATTATTTATTAAAACAAAAATTAAACAATAATGTTAACATCTAAGAATAAGACAAAAAGAAAGGAAGATAAGATAAAATACAAGGAAAGTGATAATTAAAAGGCCAAAAAAGAGAGAAAGGAATAGATAATTAGTTTGCAGCTCTGTTTGTCAACTTGTCACTTAGAACGATCCTTCAGGATAGTTTAAGGTCTCCAACAAAGCAAGCACCGTCATCTCCTCCTTCCATAACTCCTCTTCTCCTCTTCTTTATAAGACACCTACACTGCACCACACTTCCTCCTCTTCCTCCTCCTCCTCCTCCTCTCTCTTGATTCTTGCTTTTAACGCTTGTAAAATGGCTGAGGATTATGTCCCATGTAATTCTCTTTTGTTTCATTTCTTTTAAAGTTGTTGCTTTCTTGATTGATCAATGCTATGCTTGTTGTTTCTTTGTTTTGATGTTCTTTTCAATGATTTCTTATTGGGTTTGAGCTGGTTTTGTGTTCTTCTCTTTTTATTTTGTGCGTGTGATTCTTGATCTCGGGTTTCTTGTTTTTTCTTTCATAGATCTTTCTTTATTCCTCTTTGGTTTGTTGTCTCTGTTTGAGTCCTGTAGAAAGTTTTTCTTATCTTGTACAATGAAGTTACTGTATACCAGCTTATAGTGCTTTAGGTGGACCAACCCTGAAAAAGATGGGATTGATTTTGTGAATTTATCAATGACTATTGATTTGTGATCTAATCAAGATTGAAAATTTGTGTTAATTAACAGTTAGTTGAATTGTTTTTCAACCTGAATCTGATTTAAAGAGATTTTTTTGGTCTTGGGAATGACAAAGGGAGGCATAGTTTTTTTATTGACTCCAATTTGCTGAGTGATTTTGTAGTTATTGATGTGCAGATTGTACTGATATCAAGCAATTGAAAATCTGTAGGTGATTCTAGTAATCATGCATTGAATATGAAAGAAGGAGCTAATGACTCGCTAGTTGTTTGTTTCGGGGAAATGTTGATTGACTTTGTACCAACAGTTGGTGGGGTTTCACTGGCTGAAGCACCTACTTTCAAGAAGGCTCCTGGTGGTGCTCCTGCTAATGTGGCCGTTGGTATATCAAAACTAGGTGGTTCATCAGCTTTTATAGGCAAGGTGCATTTGGATATGGTTCTGGGGTACTTATTTATGCAATGACTTGTTGCGTTGCACATGCCAAACACTTGGTTAATTCATTTCATTTGGTGTTTTTGATGCATTGAGTAAATGGAACTTACATTGAAATTGCATTGATTTATCATAAAGATTTCATTTCAATTGGAATTTGGTTAAACATTTGGCCAAATGGAATTTTGTAATTTCACAGTAAACTGTGCGTTGCAGGATCTCAGTCCCCTGTTTTTTTTTTAATGTTGTGAACGGTTTTGGTGTCCATGAATCCATGCTTTTTATCTAGCCACAGTTCTAATTTCAACTTCGTGGCATATTTTCTCAGCTTGGTGATGATGATTTTGGGTACATGCTGTCTGACATTTTGAAACAAAACAATGTGGATAATTCTGGTGTGCGATTTGATTCCACTGCGAGGACTGCTCTGGCATTTATTACGCTCAGAGCTGATGGTGAGCGTGAATTCTTATTTTTCCGTCATCCAAGTGCAGACATGCTTCTTCAAGAATCAGAATTAGATATAAACCTCCTTGAGCAGGTCTGTTTTCTCCTTTTGGTTTTAGTAAGAAAGATGTAGCATGTTAGGACGCATTCCACAAGATTTTCAAATTCTGGCAGATATCCATTTGAAAAATTTTCACTTCCAAAATTGCATTGATTGCAGGCCAGGATCTTTCATTATGGATCAATTAGTTTGATTTCAGAACCTTGCAGGTCAAGCCATATTGCAGCGATGAGAATTGCCAAAAAGTCTGGCAGCATCCTTTCATATGATCCAAATTTGAGATTGGCATTATGGCCATCAGCAGAGGCTGCTAGGGAAGGCATAATGAGCATATGGGAACAAGCTGATGTTATTAAGGTGTAGTTGAAACCTGCTGTTGCACAAGCGCATATACACCAGCTCAATTTTATTGTTCTGAAGTAAAACAATTGCGGATCTTTCATAGTAATATATTTGGAACTCATTGGGTTGATTATATGAAATTGCAGATAAGTGAGGAAGAAATTACATTCTTAACTGGATGTGATGATCATACTGATGATAAAGTGGTCTTAGACAAGCTTTTTCATCCCAATCTGAAGCTTCTGATTGTAACTGAAGGGTCAGAGGGTTGCCGGTATTACACCAAGGTAACCTACTGATTATTGTCACGTATATATAAATATAAACCTTCATGTTGACCATCAATTATCAAACTAAAGACAGGATCTAGATTCTAATCTATCCACAATTATATCCCAGACAAACTCCAAAAATGTCCCTTTAGTGTTTGTAGAAGAGGTTCCTGCTAAACTGCTCCTCTCTTTCCCTCTCTTTCTCTCTCTCTATTTTTTTCCTGTTGTTGGAATGTTAGTTCATGTTAGCTAAGGACCTTGGCTAACGAAGCCTTTGCTAGAAAAAAGCAAACTATTAGTTGTCTTGGTTATCGTGCTTGGATAATTTAGCAGAATTTGAATTATGGAATCATATGAATAACTGATATTCTATTCCAACCTTTCTTATATTCTCTAGAGAAACATCAGTCATCAATGTCTTACCAGATGATATTATAGAGAAATGTTTTGCTGAATTTCTTCAATTATGACAATATGCAATTACTCAAGTCAGAATCTCTTACACAGCAAATGATCTGAATGAATGTGCGGATCCTTCTGAATGTGTAGATGTATCTAATGCAAAGTTACTTAAGGTCTAGGTGATTTATGTGCGGTCGTAAAAAAGTTTGAAAATCTGCTGTATTAAATGGAAGTATCACTGCAGTGCTGCTTGTAGATGGTTATTTTCATATGCGATGTGATCTGATATTTCAATGTGGCACAGCAAATTGACATAAACTGTAAACCAATTCAGGAATTCAAAGGCCGTGTTCCTGGTGTTAAGGTGAAGCCTGTTGACACCACTGGTGCAGGCGATGCGTTTGTTGGTGGGATGTTGAGCAACCTAGCTTTTAACCTAAATCTATTCGAGGTAAATATAGTTGCATACAGAATCAGAATGGCTCAATCTTTTTATCCCATTGATAATTTTAAATCTCTGAATCAATACAGCTTCCTATAGATTCCATACAACGTTGTAGTCAAAATGTTCCTTTGCTACAAAACAGAATAGAATTTCACTGTATTTCTCTGAGATTCCAGACACCATATGTGTAGACTCCATTTGTCATTATAATAACTCCATTTGTGTGGACTCCATCAAAATGCTCCTTAGCTACAAAACAGAATGAAATTTCACTGTATTTCTCCGAGACTCCAGACACCATTTGTGTGGACTCCATTTGTCATTATAGTAACTCCTAACCGAACCTTTCCCCCTCCCTCCTTCCCTGCAGGATGAGAAGCTATTAAGGGAAGCTCTTTTGTTTGCAAATGCCTGCGGTGCTGTCACAGTAACAGAGAGAGGTGCAATCCCTGCACTACCTACCAAAGAAGCCGTCCTGAAACTTTTAGGGAAAGCCGCCCCAGGATGGAAAGCACAGACATAAATCAACCCTCGTGTTCTTTCTTGTGCCAAGTTGTTGTAGTTTGAAATCTTTGCATAACACCTTTGGTTTTCGCTTGTTGTTCTTTTCTTTCATGCTCATGAACATCAAAGGTTGTAATAATCAATCCCTACAAGCATTGTAGATTTGATTATTTAATAAAATCAATGATCTCAAATCTAGTTTCAACATGATCAGATTGACTTCCACTATCAAAACTCAAGTGTTTTGACGTTTCTTGACTTGCTAGCCGTGCTCGAGTTGTTTTGCACACAGCTATATAGCCTCAAGGTCACAAGGGCGACAACTTTCTTTTCTTGCCATGCTTGCTATCACTGTTTTATCTCGAACATACATTCTGAAAGGTTTCAAGTGTGTTGCCCCTAACATCGATTGTGTTTATACAAAGATAGGATGAAGGAATATGCATTGTTAGCGCATGATCAGGAAATTATAATAGAAGGATCAAGAAGTAGAATATGCACTTTTTTTAATAAAAAACCTAGAATATACCAAAAAATCATAGCTTTGGATCTAGCTTAGTATTGACCTGAAAAAAAATCTGGATAATTAGGTCAATTATTTTTTATTAAAATTTGAAAACTTGATCTTGGAGTTGGATGTAGTATATTATCCGAGTCAAGTGGCAGAAGTGTCGATCTAATTTCTTTTTAAAAAATAAAAAAAAAATTAACGAATTGATGATTGAGTTTTGGCTAGGTCAAACTTAAGTTAACTAGATTTCTGAATTAATTTCAATTTTTAATTAGGTTAGCTGATTTTTTTTTTTTTAAACTTGGATGAGCCTAAATCTTAGATTGAACCAATCTAAATTTTAAAACAATAATTAAAATAGTGTTTTTTTATTGATATTTAAAAAAATAAAAAAAAATTGATACTACAAGTCTTCTACCATTAAGAAGGCATGAACTACCCTTCCATTTTAATATTATCACATTCATTGTTAATTTTGGTGCCACAATCATCATCACTCTTAGCTGTATAACTTTTATGTGCATATTTAAAATTTATATAACATCTTATATGATTATTTATTTTAATTATCATTATTTTTAATAAAATAATAATTATTGTCAATTTAATATTGTTATAATTATTATCATCATCACGTAATAGTCATGTCACAACTACCATGCTAACTACCACGTTGTTGACATTTCACTCACATAATTAAAAGTAAATATGAAAAAAATGCATTAAATCGATATGAAAATATGATCCTAAAATCGTCGAGAGCTAAGACATAAGCTAATCCGTAGATTGTAATTCAGAGTTTGTTTTATTGATAATTATTCAATTTTTTTATTAATAAAAAAGATAATCATTCGGATTTTCCGCTGAAAATCTCACATTTGTTTCAAAACAGAAACAGAAATGCCGTCGTCGTCGTCGTCATCATCTCCAAATCCGTCGACGATGCTTAAACCGGAGGTCGGACCTGACAGTCTTCCTCGAGAAGCTCCTGTCATTGCCTACACCGAGAAGGTCTCACTCTTCTCTCTCTCTCTCTCTCTCTCTCTCTCTCTATCGATTATTATTGTAATTATTACTGAATTTATTTATTGTAATGTGAATCATTGTTATTTTTTAGATAATCGAAGAAGAGCAACTTCAATTAAGGAAGTAAGTTTTACGCTTCTCGTTTATTTGGATCTGTAATTATGTGTTGATAATCAGAAAATGTAGTTTCGATAATCAGTTTATCTAGTGATTTAATCTGTTTCCGAGAAAGGAAAAAAACACAAGAATAATTCCTGGAATCAGTGAATCTCAGTCTTCAATAACTTATTTATGAATTTGTTTGATATTTTTATTTTTATTTTTTAATGTAAGATATATTGAAGAAAATTATATGAAGATTCGTGATGCAGAGAGAATTAGTGAATTTCAGTCTTTAACTAAAAGAAAATAATAAAAGAAGTTCTGAAATCTTATTGATGATTTTTTTTTTTATTTAATTCGTGTTAGATATGTCGAAGACATTTATTCATAGATTTGTGATGTAGAGAGAATCAGTAAATTTCAATTTTAAGAATTAAAAAAATGAACAATATATATAATTTTGTTTTATGAATTTTTTTTGTTGATGTTAGATATATTGAAGAAAATTATTCGAAGATTCGTGATGTAGAGATAAAGCTAGCGAATCTTACGTTAAAGCAGGTTGGTATGCGGCAATGTTGTAGTTTTTCAGTCTTGGATTTGGTGTTTTACTGACATTGCTGGTGGTTTTTGTGAATGATGGGGGTGTGGATAGGCTTAAGCGCTTGAACATATGAGGAAGAAGATACAGATGTCGACGGAGAGAATTCGTGTTGCGAGGTTGAAGGAGGGAGAAGCTCAGAAGGTTTGTCCCTTTTCATTGTCAAAACTTGGTTCTTACTGTTAGTAATGAAAGTAGTATTTGAATGATTTAGAGTAATATGGGTAGCATGATTTTGGGATGGTGGAAATTGATTTTTGAGGTATTTGGAAGAATGTGATGTGATGCAGTAGTGAAACCAGTTCCTTCGTCAGTCGCTTGTGTTCTGCATATTTTTCTTCTTTTGTTTCATTAGAAATGATCTCGCATGTCTGTATCATCTTGAACACGACTGATGCAATGGGGATACAGATTTGAGCTAAGAACTCGATGTCGAACAATGTTAGGGCCGAGCTCCTTAAAAAGGCCATGCTTTCACTGAATCTTTTTCTTTTTTATTTCTCTCTTTGTTTTTCTTAGATGAAAAATGAATGTTAATTGATGAGGTGCCTTCCTATAAGCAAAAGGCAAAAGAAAATGAAAACACCTTTATGTCTTCAATCCCTTCAAACATCGGCTGAGCTCTTTAAAAGAAGGCCAAATAAAGGAATAGGAAAAATCAAAGTCATTTCTGGTTGTAATTACTTTCAGAAAAATGTTTTTTTTTAATCTCCATCTCTAGTTTTCACATTTATTCTAAAGAGATTTTTCCATTAAAAATCAAAGAAACATGTTATTATATATAAATAAGGCCCTTAGTTTTATATTGGAGACTTTGGGAAATAATCATTTTGGTGTTTTTCAAATTTCAGAAAAAAAAATTCATTCTCAGTTAGTAAACACATTTTCTTTAGTTTGATGTTTCTTATAAATTTTTTCTGAAAAACTAAAAAAAAGATTTCACAAGTAAAGGCAACCTCTATTTTGCTATATGGGGAAATGCTTTTCAAGAACAAGTATCTGTTGATTTTGGAATCATTGGATGTAATCAATTCCTTGATGTGGAAATGTAGTATTTGTCTCATGATTTTCTTGCTGCACACAGTTGAAGTTTGTGAGATGTGTGGTTGTTAATACACTAATGTTGTTGGCAAATTGTATTTCCTTCTTCATTTGATATGTTGATATGATGTGCATATTATTGACTACTAGTGATACATGTAAACACACAATAAAAACCATCTACATACAATAGGTGTCTATCATAGTAGATCCGCACTAAAAAAAGACAAAGAAGACCATAAATTAGAAAGCCCATTGATAGTTTGTATGTAGTTTACTCCATTAAAAAAATTTATTCTTATCAACTCATGCCCCAGACCTGCGAAAATTTATGGTAACAGTATGGTTGCCTTGAATTATACCAAGAACTCTAATTATCATATTAGATAATGAGAGTACTATGTTTATAGTCCCATTCCATAAGTGAGATTCATAGCATATGGTTCTTTCCCAAGATAGTAAAAAAAGGTTTTCAAGGACTACAAAAACTCTACAAGTAGGTAGGATTTTCAGTTACAATGTTTAGATTAGAAAAACTTTTCTAAAACTAATTAATTATTGGATTTCACCAACCCAGCTACCACTACTATAGAATTTTTAGATCCGTTATCAGATTATATTATAGTCTTCAATCAAACAGAATGAAAGCAGAAGATTGATAGACCATGGAAGCCATTCCATTAGTGGGATCCATAGCCTACATGTCTTTCCTAAGCCAATAAAAGAAGAAGGTTTTCGAGGACCGGAAAAAGCTTATAGGTATGCAAGACTTTCGGTTATAATATCTAGATTGGGAAGACTTTTCTAAAACCAATCAATTATTGGATTTCACTAACCAAACTACCACTACCAAAAGATTCCTATATCTGTTTTTAGATCGCATTTCAATTTTTAATCAAACAAAATGAAAGCTAGAGATTGATTAGCTATAGTAGTTGCCAACAAATCTTGATATTAGACATGATATTTGTTTGATATTGGACAGAGTGGGCCTTGTTTAATTGGCCTCACCCATCACATTATCTTGGGAAGCTCTTTTCTTAACATGCTCCACCTCCAAAATATCTAGAACTGATTAGGATTAGACTGAAGTAGTTCACTCAAAATCCTATATAAAGAAGAAAAGCTCAAATCATATATAATGATATAATTGAATAAAGAATATGAACTTATTTTCTATATATGTTTGTTTCTTATCAAGAAGTCCAAAAACTCTTGGATCTCTACTCTTTAAAAGAGTTGAAGAATTTATTGGAGCTCTTTCTTTCTATTTATTTTCATGCTTGGTGCTAAACCCTCCCTATCAATACTTTCTTGTTATTTATTGACAAGAGTTGTAGGGAAAAAAATGAATATAACCCCTTAGATTCGTTCACATACTTCGATCTATAAGACTTAATCAATGATTTTGGTCAAGATGATTTCTCATATGAAATCATGAAAATGATATGAATCTATATAAATAACCTATAAAATGATATTTATCAAAAGGTCTATATCCATATTCTAGTCTTGGTCAATTAAAATGATGTTTAACGGTCTCTACCTAAGAGCTTTGGCCCATGATCCAATGGATCTATAACCAGTTAATCATTCTTTTTTATTTTCTAACCAAACATCATGCTTCTTATTCTTCTTCTTTATTTTTTTATCTTCCAACCAATCGCTTTGATTTCGTTTCTGCAACAATATATAATCTTGGTCATTTACCTTAATGCTTACAACTTAATTTGTTTCTAGTGATAACAATAATCCATGCAATACTGTTTTCTTCTTCTTCTTATGTTGTTTCGGAATGACATCATAACTACACGAGGTAAATTGATGCTACCCACTCTATCGCAAAAGGGGGCCGCTTTCTTCCTTTAAAAAATATCAGTTCCATCATGAGGGCTCAGTAAACAGCATAATTAGCATCCTACCAAGGAGCAAGAAGGCTATTAGGAAGTCAATTCCTTTACCTAGCGGGAGTGTTGTTTTGACATGAGTGGCATTTTATCTCGATAGTCTTGGATAGAATTATGCTGCTTGCTGGGTCCTGATGAGGGAACTAGCATTTTTTAGGGGAAGAAAACGGTCATATAGCTATGGTGCCATTCAGAAACAACCCAAGAAAAAGAAAAAAAACAATATTTCATGGATTATTATCATCACTATAAAAGAAATTGAGTTGTAGGCATCAAGATAAGGGATCAAGATTATATACTGTTGCAAAAGGAAAATTAAAAGCATTGATTGGAAGATAAAAAAAAAAACATGATGTTTGATTAGAAAATAAAGAAAAAATGACTAACTGGTTGCACGTTCATTAGATTATGGGTCATATCTACTTGGGTAGAGACCATTAGACAAACTGAGGCTAGAATATGAACTTATAACTTTTAATAACTATTATTTTATGGGCTATTTGTATAGATTTATATTTTTTTTCATGATTTTATTAAAGGAACTACCTTGACAAAATAATTGATTAATGCATTGTATATCAAATTATGTGAAATGATCTAAAGGGTTAGATTACTTATTTTTATCTCTATAACTCTTGTCAATTGATACTAAAAAAGTATTGACAGAAAGGGTTTTAAACCAAGCTAGGAAAAGAAATGGAAAGAAAGAACTCCATTCAATTCCTACTCTTATAAAAAAGAGAGATCTAGGAATTTTTGGACCTATTGATAAGACATAAACATATCAGGAATTCATAACCTTAATTTCAATTATATCATTATATATGATTTGAGTAATTCTCTTTTATATGAAATATTATAAAAGAACCAATCTAATTCAACCAACTGGTTTTAGATATTTTAAATGTGGAGCTTATTGACGAGGGAGAGCTTTCTAAGATGATTTGATGAGTGAGGTAATTTCACTTGGCCTAGCCTAGTCTCAGCAAAGCAGAATAAAGCTCATTCTGTCCATTATCACGCTAACATCATTTTCAAGCCCAAAGAACTCTCTAAAATAGGTTTAGCCCAAAAAAGCACTCCAATCGTTTGGCTTTAGCCTTGGTATCCAAGGAACATCACGTGGATACGAGGCTGAGTCCCTCAGTAAGCCTGATCAAGTCTAGCTCATCAACAACACCTTTCCCCCCCTTCCTGTCATTTCCATAGGTAACCTTAACACAACGTCTTCTCATGGAAAACAACCAGCTCCATTTTCGAAATCCAAGTTTCCCTTTCCTTCACTCTCCCATTTCTTTTTTTGGCGGGCTTCATTTTATTAGCGTAAGCCATATAAATAGTCATTCTATGAAGGGTAAGTGAAAAAAGTTAGTTTCTTCACTTGATTCTCTATTCATTTTATCCTTATCCCTATACAAATACCACTTCATAGTTTCTAGACCTGCTAGTTTAGGGTAAGCGAACCCTGAACTCCGTAGTTCTTTTGGAATGGACATCTATCTAGCTTCAGATGTTGTTTCCTATATGGATCGCTAAACTATGGAGCTAGAGCCGAATCCCTTGAACTCTCTCAACCTCGTGATTATAGTTCCAAATTTTCTGACTATGATATGGTCTCTGTCAGCCTTACCAGCCGTCCCAGATGAACCGAATTGATCTTTTTTGTCCCCTCAGCCATCCATTCCCGTCTTTATTTAGCAGCAAATTAACTCAAGGATAACCTTTATGTATGAGCTGGAAAGGAGGTATCTATAGATACCAAACAAACTAGCTAGTTTGAGAAGATAGTTAAATAAGCGGCGGATCTAGGGAGTCTTTACTTCTTCGACTTCTTATTCATAGTTCAGATAATCCAACCTCCACTGGTAAGCAGCACCAAAGAGAATCATCATAACATTTTTTTCTGAAATAAGAACTCATCAAGAGATGAGACGTAGCTAATGTTGTTTGATCACAGTCACGAGATTTGTCTGCAGCTATTATATCTAATTAATCTTCTGTTTTCTTTCTATTTGATTGGAGATTAGAATGTGATCTAAAAGCGGATCCAGGAATCCCCGGATAATGATAGTTAAGTTAGTAAAATCCAATAATCATTTGGTTTTAGAAAGACTTTCCTAACCTAGATATTGTAATGGAAATTCCTGTTTATTTTTGTTTATTTTTAGGGTTTTTATAATTCTTGAAAATCCTTTTCATTTACTGGCTTGAAAAAAATTTGTAAGCTATGAATTTCACTAATAGAATGATGGAATGGAAGTATAACCATACTTCCATGGTCTACCATGATAATTGGGTTACTTGGCAGCTATACTGTCACAGTAAATTCTCACGGGTCTGGGGGAGATTAAGTAGACGCTGCAATGTGACCCAACTGGAGTCTCGGCGTCTTGGAAGCAGCAACAAAAGTTGTGAAGGACGCGGAAGAAATTAAGCAGAAGTGTGAAGACTTAAATCATCTGGTAAGATCATCTCTGAATGAAGTTATGAACTTCACTACTTCTTATTGTTTGTTAGGTTTTCTCTATTTATTTTATTATCTCTAACAAGTTCAAGAAAGCAGTAACTCTCAGTTTTCTAGAATTAAGAAATTAAAAAGACGACTGGAAGCCCTAAACCCAAGTAGAGCATCTATGTCTCCTCCTCATGGAAACTCTATTTCTAAAACTATCGGTCATATCTAATTATCTATCAATACATGTAGTTAATTGCTTGGACAGCACTCTCATGATGTACTTTCACATTGATTATTAACTGTAATGGGCTAACTATTAGTTAATACTGCTCTTTCTTTGGGATTGCATTGCGCATGTGTAAGAAGGTATTGGCCTATGCGTGCGCGTAACTTACTTTGGCAATTGGGGCAGTGCAAGACTATGGTTATTTTCTTGGTGTAGAAGATGATAACAAATGGGCTAAGAAACGGCATCTGATTCAGGTAACAAAAAAAAAAATTGTATTTGAATATATGCCTAGTAACTCAATTGAGACATAATATAGGCTTTGAAAATGTTCTGATGTGCATGAGATCGTATAAGCAAACTCATTAAAACCATAACATCAGGTGTGTTCTGAAAGTGGCTGCCCTTAAGGAGCTAATGTTTGTGAATGTTCCATTTACTGTCATTAAATCATGCTGCTCCACTGAGTGCTAGTATAGGCATATACTGATATACACATTGCATGTTTGTAGAGAAATTGTTGAAAGTTTGCACTTGTGGTTATCCATGGGATGGAAAACCAATGGGACCTGCACCGAACAACCCAGCTCAAGATGCCTCGATTCCATTTTCAACAGAAAGTGGTGCCGGAGTGGCTGAGAATGCTCCTTGATCATCACGCAAATGGGGGAAATGTCCAAGTCATGAATGAGCAAAATCAACAGCCTAATGTCGAGGTAGAAGGAAGGGGAAAGAAGAAAGTCCATTTCCAAGGAAGGGGGAGGCGAATCGGGGCTGTTCCCAAGGGTAGAGGATTTTTCCAACCTGGCTGGACGGTGGCAGGATTTGATGTCGATGGTAGAAGTTAGAAGCAACATTTCATATTCTCCTATACTGAAACTGTGAGTACCTCTACTTTTGCTCCACCAAGCAAGCATGCTCTTTGTTCCATATACGCTGGTTGATTTTTCCTACTGTATTTATTCAATTGGCTATAGCTAGCTTGTTGATATAGAAAATGCCATCTGACCTTTTGAACTTCACATTGCCACTTACCCTTGCCATCAATTCCTCATTCAAGGAAGTATGGCTCAACAACATTTCTTATTCTTTACTCTTTAACTAGCCAAAGCTGTGACCTGAAACTCTAGACTCTCCTTGTCCCTTTACATGTTGCTTAATATTTTCTGCCCCGTGTATTCTTTCACTTGTATATAGTCTATTGATATAGAAGTGGTATTTGATCCTACTTCCCACTGCTGCTTCACTTGTGTTACAAATAGAGTCCTTAGATATTGGTGTCCCATGTGAAGTCAGCATTTGTTGTCCTTCTTTTATTCTGGCTATAGCTGTACGTTTAAATCTCTAGACTCCCCTTGCCCTTCACATCTGCTACTTCTGCCCCGTGTGGGCTTTGATTGAACAATTGAAATCTTATCATTCTCTTCGGTCAGCAATATATTTGTATAACCAAAATCGCCCTCAGACAATCCAAAACCAGTGTTATTAAATTTGATATATGACCTGGATTTTAAATTAAACCATATGTTAATTAACCCAATCAACCAACAATTCAGTCGACATGGTTTGATTATTTTTTTTTTTTTCAAAAGCATTGTTTTAACATTTTAAAAAAATCTTGAAACGATGTCGTTTTGGGTTGATTTAGGTTAACATGGTTAACCTACCCAACTTATAACCCAAGTCATGGATTCGATTAGGTTTAATAACTTTGTTCAAAAACCCATTTTTTAAAATCATTAATTTCAATCACGAGAAATAAACAGACATAAAAAATCATAAACATAAATCGAAAAGGTTATGCAAGGATTTAATTAAATAAATTGAGTGTCAATAAGTCATTAACTAAAGATAAAAGTGGAAAAATAAAGAGATATATGTAAATGAAGATATTTAATCTTATAATATGAGTCATTTACTCAATTATGTTTAATGAATTTGTTTATTAAAATTGATTTTTTATTTAGTAAAGTGATGATAAAGATAAATACATACAGGAAATTGATTGAATAAAATCAAAGGGAAAAAAATATTATGCAAGGATAACTATATTTTATTTTTTAAAATAAATTTTATTTATATAAAATAAAAAATTTAGATGAATTAAAATAATCTTTTCAAAAATTAAATACAAAAAAAATTAAAAAAACAACGCTATTTAAAAAGACTAAATAAACAATCTAAAAAAAATCAAAGGGAATGGATATTAAATTAAATATAAAATAAAAATTTATTTAAAAAAACACATTAAAAAAAGTATCAATTAAAAAAATTATAAAAAAAAAGGTCAGACGTTATTGGGCTTGGCAGGCCAAGGTCGCGTGCTTGCACTCTAATTTTTTTCTTAGTAATGAGGTGGATGGCATGTTATAACCCAAAAGTTTTTGAAAAAAAATAAAGGCAGGTGACCTATTAATTGCTTTTCCTTAGATTTTGGCTATAGTGGTGGTTGAGTAATCGAGGTTAATTTTTTTATTTAAAAACCTATTTTTAAACAAAATACCATAAAATACTATAAAATCCTTGATAAACTCATATATGAACTTAAACATTTCAAAAATTCACTTAAAAATCTAAAATCAAGAAATCAAAAACTTTTTTGAGATCAAATCTACCATTTCAAGCAAAGTGAAGGGCAAAGGAAACCTAGGATAAAAAATTTTTCATTTAATTAAACTCATTAACACTAAAAATCAACATTTTTAGTGGTGGAAATTGGTGTCACATATTATGACATTCTTTCTCTTCCCTCAAAGTAGGAGTAAAAAAATAATCAAAATTGAATTTTTGAGAAATATTAAAAACAAAACTTTATAATTTGAAATATAGGAAGACTAGAGTGCACTTTTTGATTCAATTTTAAAATCATCATTTATTTTTTCTTTTTTTTTCACTTTGATCATCTTTCTTTTAGTCTTGCAATTCCTCAATAAATTTAAAGCAATTATCATTCAATTTGGTCATAAATGGATGAAATCATCCCAAAAAAAAATTAAGAATTAAAATGAAAAAATAAAAAAAATATTAAACAATGGTAAAAAGGAAGAGCGTGAACAACTTCTAAAGAGTTTTGAGTTTCTTGTAATCACTGAACATTGAGTTTGGATAAACTTCTATTACTCTGAATCTCGTAAATGTTACTGTTGCAAAAATAATGCCATGTTTCCACAGAAAATAAGGCAAGGTCTTCTTTAACTTGTGCTTTGTTTGTTCACGCGGGGTACGGTGCACCACTGCACAAACAAACGGGCATTATGCCATCATCAATGTGTTTTAACTTAGGCTTTGTCTGGAACTGTGACCTAACTGATCTTGTGGAAGTGTTCACTGTCCATGATATCATCAATGTCCGTATCTGCTTCTGCCATGGATGTTATTGACATTACTTGCATATGTTTGTACAACACCAGACTTGATTGATCCATTCGTCTGTATTTGGTGTCATAATCTGTAAATCTGCCACACTGTTTTTGTTCTTCATACTGTTTCAAATTCAACAAGAACTCATACTGTTTCAAATTCAAACTTTCGAAATGCCATTTCCTATAAATTGTTAAGCATAATCATGGGGTTAATCCAATGCTGCTGGTGAACTTCAAATCAAATGATTTAACCAGCATGCATGGACATTTTGCATAAATCTATGATCTTTGTGGGTCAAGAAACAGTGCAAAGTGCGTGGAATTTCAATTTCATGTAGAATAAAGCAAGCAATTTCTGATTTGGCATTTAAACTTACAACTGTTTACACCAAACCTGTCCTGCCCTAATGAAAAAGTTACTGAATTATTCTGCTCTGTGTAAATTGATTAAATGATTAGAAGCCAAAAGTCCTAAATTGTTCTTTATGTTTCAAAACTAACGTCTGTACTAACCTCCCAAAATAAAGGCCGGTTTCACATTCCTAGTTTTGATGAGGCAACAAAGCCCTTCTCTTCTTTTCTATTCGAAAAACTGGACCCGTGAATAATTACAAGCTGAAAAGGAAATTGTCCCTTTGCTATCCCCTCAAGGAATGTTTAAAAAAATGGATATAAATGTAATATTTATATTATCTAATCCGATTTAATCTATCAAAATTTAGATAATATAGATATTATATATGATAGAAGATCATACAACATAAAAAACCTATATTACAAGCTAGTCCGGTAGTGGACCTAGATTTCTAAAACATTACAACTCAATCTTATATATCATATACTCCATTTGTTTTTATTTTTGATAATTTGTGTGTTGTATGTTATTTTTATTTTATTTGGAGATATTTCGGCTTCAAAATTTTATTTATGGATTTTTTATTAGGTTTTTTTAATGTAATAATTTTATTTTTATTTTTTTAGCATCTGAAAATTTAACTTAAATCAAATATTAAATTAAATCAAATCAAATATTAATGGGTTTTTGGTAATAGAGTTACGCTTGTAACCCAACTTGACGGGCCAACACTAAAGGAAAAGAACAAAACACTGTAATTTTAATAAAAACAGGTGGGCTGGTGACTCACAATTCACAAATTGACCAAGTAATTAACTTAAAGAATCGGGTATTTTTTGTCAGTTACTAGATGAAGCCTAACAACAATGAACAAGGCAGAAAAATGTGCAGAGCTGTACTGGAATTATGTAGACAATAAATGGTGGGTCAAGAACTCAAAGGGTCGCCATACTTTGCTTTCAGTTTCCATTCAAAATTTATGGTGGTAGTTTAATTCGTCCCTTTAAACAGGTATGTCTGCAAGAGGTCAGGAATCCACCACCAATCCAACATAGATCACTTACCTACCAATATTAATCACTTTCTGTCACATAAAAGAAGTAAATTAAATGCATATTTGAATATATATATATATATATATATATATATATATATATATATATATATATAATCCTAATTAATTCAGCTTCAGCTTCTGTTCCTCACAGTACTGCTATAATTCTTTCTTTTTTTTCTTGGTGAAGCACTAAACTAGCAGGTGTTACTGTTTCAATATCATGACTCATGCATTCATTTATGGTAGCAAATCTCAGTGTTCATCATTTGGTTTTGTTGTTCAGTATTAATTTCACACCAGTGAAAATTTACCAACTTAAGCTTCGAAGAGGGTCTCTATGAAGTTTTCAAGAATTCATCAGCAACAATGAGTAATATTTTTCTATTATTGATACACCATACTACGGCTGCAAGTGAAAATAAATCTCTATATGCTTGTGAATTTTGTTTTGGTTGGTCATGAGGTTCATTAGTCCTTGGATTAATTACACATAAGGTTTAACTCTTGTTTTCTGTCCATCTTTCTGTCAATTATCATTGGTACGGGCCAATTTAATTACAAGGTTTTTTTTTTTAAATTATGGGATTTTTTGAATGATATATGTGATGGTTATAAATTAAACATCTAAAATTCAAAATAATGGTATGTTAATCAAATTTAAACTCTTTCTTTTTTGCTCAACTAGGGTTCTTGGAGGGAAGAGAATAATAATTCAAATGAATTTGAGTATCTCCAAGAACACCAGCTAATGATTTATCATAACCTTTTTTTTTTTGTTTCCTGTTCGGTGAAATTAAAAACAAATTCACAATCGCAGCTCAACAAATCTTGAAATAATTAACTAAGAAACATATTGGGAAAAATGTCTTATAGGCACTAATCTAAAACCAAAAAAAATAAATAAATAACTAGTTGGAATTTTTTGTAAGAAGAGAAATTTCCTGTTTCATTAACTCTTTCTCACCACTAATTCAAAATAAAAGGACATATTGTAATCGATTTCCCTAGCTAGGATATGTATGATCATAACAAGCTGGTGAGTAGTAACACATCAAAGCAAGAACAGAAATAATTTGAAGGCATAATTTTGTGGTCCTACATATATAGCCCTTTGCATCGAGGGTCTGTAAGCTACATACTGATAAGCCCTAACCTCGGTGAGGTAGCTTTTTTATTGAACAGTTCACAGTTCCTATATAGAGAGAGGGCCCTGATCAAGGACATGGCCAATCTGTCCAAGAACTAGCCTTCCAATCCACATGATGGGCAAATGTGTATCAATTTCGGTCCCCAGCAATTCGAAAGCACTTTAAAAAAATTATATAAAATCGTATATATGAACATTTTAATCATATCATTTGTACATTTTTTTTTTCTTTTGGAATCTTTACCACTCAAGTTTTTCTCTAAAATTACTTAACTTTTAGTGAAGAATGTTTTGTACTTTGTTGAACCTAATTGTATTGGTTTGCACACTAAAATGTGCAAAATGATTCCTGACTTTCTGGGTTCAGAATACTGCGTAACACATGATTATGTCGCAACATGATGAGCTGCATTTTTTTTTTTAATTTTTTTTGCCAAATTACAAGGATAATATATGCAACTAGCCTTGCAGAACTTTCGAAGGTGGTAATGAGTTGTAGATACTAAAATAAGTGGTAGGAATAATGTTTGATCCCAAATTCATGCTTTTCCACTCTCAAAGCACAATTAATTAATTTCTTATCATTAAAATTGTTGAGGAAGCAATAGAGTTGACCCATCCAGGATTAGTCAATCCGAGAACTAGCCTTCCAATCCACATGATGGGCCAAACTTGGTAATTGCTATCAAGTCGAGAGTTATTTTAATGCGTTATAGTTTATTGATATTATAAACTTGTTAATAATGTTCTTTGATAATGATTTGCTCTCTCAATAGCTATTGAATTTGAACTTTAAAAAAGAAAAATTAAAAACTGTGATTAAGACTCTTAATACATTATAAAATTATAGACAAATGTTTACTATGGTTTTAAAATCTAAACTGGTCTATATAACATATTATAATCAACTTAAAACCCGACCAGCTCTGGACCTAAACTAATTCATGTTAAAAAAAAACTAGAAGAAAAAGCATAATTAACTTAGTTAAAAATCTAAGTTAACCTAGCAACCCGATTGACCTGGGTCTCATCTAGTAAAAACTCGGTTATCAATTAGTTGATTTTATTTTATTTTTTTGAGTTTTTTTTGTCAAAAACAAAGATAATATGTTTTTATTCTTTTACATTTTCCTACAAGTTTTCTCTGGATCTTCAACTCAAACAATAGTTGAAAATTTTCAAATATATATATATAAGTGAGCAACTAGTCGGATAAGAGAGTTGTGTTCCACTTGCAATTTCGTTTAATCTCGAAAACTAACATCACTGAAATTGACTGGGCATTAACATTGTATAGGTACATATTTGGAGAGCTTTTTCACACCAAACAAGTGAAATTACAAGTATCGAAGTCTTGACTTTCCACACAAGAATCAACAAAAATCATTGAGAGTACAGATCTCAAACTGAAGGGTAATTTTGCAGATCCCCAGTCAACCACCTTCCATGGAGTATATTTAAAACATCAGGGGGGGTACTGTAATGGGAATCACATTGTAAACAGAGCTGCCCAGAAAAACCCAGATGGAGAGAGAGAGAGAGAGAGAGAGAGAGAGAGAGGTGCGTGGCCATATCGTCATCTTCTTGCATGTGTTAACAAATCTCTATTCCCAATGAAACTGAGAGGGGGGGGGGGAGTGGAGATGGCCTTGTAAACTTCGGAGTGAGTGTGTTAGGATAAAAGGAGGGAAACAAGAAAGAAAAGAAACATTATTACCAAAAAAAAAAAAAAGGCAAAGAAAGAAAGAAACATTATGATATATATACACACACTATTCAAAACCCACAAACACACCATTTTGTTGAGTATTTTGATAAGTTAGCATATTTAAAAAAATTAATTAGTAGAATAGCATAGCTAAAAAATTAATTAGAAATCTAAAACGATTGAAAGAGTCGCAAATAATATCTGCAATTCTATTATCAAGTTTTGAAATGACTATTCATGTTGTCACACGTATGGGTGTCGCGATGATATCGTCCACTCTCGATATGTGTATATATCTGACAAATATGGGGAGAAAATGAATTCTTGTCTTTTATCCGTGGAAAGTGGAAATGAGAGTCGCCACCTGATATTTTGGTTATTATGAACCCTAACTGGTCTCAGAGATTGGGCACAGAGACTGATTGCGTAAAGGAAAGGTATTAGCACCCCAAATACGTCCTACCTAAGGTAAGCTGTATTGTTTAATTGTCTGATAAAACACTAAGGTCTTGTCGTGTTTTTCAATTGTTGGTCTGTCTAAAGTTCAAGAAAAGTCATCATCGGTAAGGAGGTTATTATCTTATAAAGTGAAACCTAATCGTTCTGATGTCAACCAAAGACACCAATTTTAATATTAGGAGTATGTTCTATATGTAAGCTCGTAATCCCAGGTATTAAAATAAAACAAAATATTTTTTTTGAAATTTTTAAAATGTTGGCCTAGTTCTCATGACTTTAATAAACTGGTTAATAAAATTGATATGCATGCTAACACATATTTTTTATTTTTATGTCGTATGAAAATACGATATGATTTTTTTTAGACTTGGTCGTATGCATGAAAACAAAATATTTTTTTATATAATTTTTTTTGCAACATTTCGATGAAAACTAGATATTTTAATACCGGATTTGTATCTTTATAGTATAAAAATACAAACCAATATTAAGTAAAATTGATAAAAAAAAATACTTGGGAAAAATCATCAACTTTGAAAAGATATATATAATTGGGCCAGACTTGGCCCAGCCTTTTTGATTTGGGTCAGACCTGGTCCGACCATGAACAGTGGCTCTCCATTGTTCACATGCTACGAAGAGTGAATTAGGAAATGGAGCCAAAATGTGTCAATTTCTGAATCAGTCCTTAATCTATGATTTATTCAATTTAGCCCCTGAGTCAATCAATTTCAGACCCTTTATTTACACGCATTTTCCAGTTTGGTCCTTGGTTTTGGATTTCTACAATCAAGTCCCTAATAAACTATCAAACTTCTATATTTATACAATTAAGCCCCAGATTTAATCAAATCAATTCTTAAAAATTATAATTCGATCTCAGAACTTTAATTTCTTCCAATTAACGCCCAAATTAACTTAAAAATCAAAATTTCTTGCAATCAAACATTTCATAAATTTAATTAAACCTTGAATAAAATTTAATTGAGTCCATAAACATTTGATTTTGGACTTTTTTTTTCAATTTAAATTTGTTTTGTCAACAGGACTTTCATCAGTCAAAAACATACTGTTAAATTTCAAACTTTGTATTTTTAAACCTCCTTAACCAATTTCTGACTATTATCTGGGTGCTCAGGCATCCTCTTCTCACTGCTATCATTTTTTATTTTTTTTGAATATATATTTTTTTGTATTTTCTCTTTTTTTTGTGCGGGGACCCAAAAATGGGTTACAACACATGTGTACCAAATAATCTCTTTAATATTTTCTGTCCTAAATCATTGCAACACTCATACTTAGCTTTCTTTTCATAGTTGTCAACATTACCTCAACAATTAAATCTAAGTCAATATGACGATGACATCGCAAAATAAAAGGATTTTTGACATGTGTGTGGCCTTCTAAATTTAGAAATTTCCATGAATAAGACATTTAGTGATACCTCACATGCAAATACCATCTACAAACCGGTTTCTAAACATACTGCAACTGAACATAGGACTTTGTTGAACAATGAACCTTGTACTGTAAAGAATTCTTTATATGTCATCGTTTTACTGCATTAACACATTCAAACCTGTCTCTAAATCTTTTCTCAACCTCCAATTCATTAACTAATAAGTCTGAAAACATACGACTATCAACCAATTATTGCATCCATATTTGTCATCCATATTAACAACCTCAAATTCAGGAGCAAGAGGTGTCATGTATTGATTAACAGACTCAACTAACTCATCATCTCCATCTTTCATCAACCACAACTCTATCAATGTGACATTCATCTTCGTCATCATTTGGTTCTAATTCTCCATAGCAATATATAGATGTCATACCCAACTAAGGTTTTATATTAACAATTTCCAGCAGTGACACTTGTCTATTAGCATTATCACCTAACCTAGATGGATCATTTGCTCATGATGTTTGTGTAGTTCTCTGAGAATTACTTGGAAACTGAGTCAACTCTATACTCTAATTCGAAACAAGTCGCATATGTCATCTACAGCTCACATGTCGCAAATGGCTTGAAAAACGAGTTGTAAATATTATCTACGACTCGTTAAAATGTGCTAATTTCCCAATTATTTTTTCAATTATAATACTTTACCAAAAAAAATTTATTATGTAAAACAAAACTCTATTTTGTTGCCATTTTAATTCCTCAATAAAAAATCAAATAAAAATAGGTTGTCATGCAATTCATCACATTAATCCTTGCATTTCACAATTGTTCAAAGTATGTCCCTTTATTATCGACAATGCTATTTTTCCATTTGTTTCGGTGCTCAGAGCAAAGTTATATAACCCAAAGGTCATCCTGTGACAAGGCTCAATCAAGGATCGAGATGATCTAACCAAGATTAACCTTCAATTTTTTTAAACAAATAGATCAAAACAACATATCATTTTGTAAAAATAAATTTAAAAAGTCATCAAGTTCACCTAGATTATTGGTCAATCTAGATTCTCGACTAGATTACTCGGGTTTTTTTCTTTAACTTGAATCTATTCAAGTCTCGGGTTGGTTGGGTTGAGTCCTTGCCAATCTGGATTTTACAGCAGTAGCTCACAAGAAAGGGTTCGGGAGGAGTCTTTAGACTCACTTCGGCTCACCTGGTCTCTACTACTCTCCTTCAGGTACGCCAAGCATTCAGCGAGACATGTCCAGGCCTGGGAGCCCCGTTCACCTTTGATACTTCGGCAGATTTTCTAAAAAGAAAAGGATTAGAAATACGACGTTACATAAAAAATGATGGCCAAAAGAATACCTTCATAATATGTTCTACTGTTTATATATGAATGTCAGGCCGTGCATATTATAGATTAGAGTATGGAATACATGAAATATTCTACGATAGTGATTAAATTTTCGATAATATATATATATATATATATATATATATATATATATATATATATATTAAAAGTTATGATAAAAAAAATAAGAAGAAAATATTTTTATTACAAAAGACCACAATTTTTATCATAGATGTTAAATATGCACAAGATTACAAAAGACTTATATCTCTGATTAGAAAATATTTATATTTTCTTCTTTTGTAAAAGACCACAAGATTTGACTCAGAAAAAAAAACTTATATTTCTGATTATCGGATCAATTTATGGATTATTAAGACAACTTGAGTTAATTAACTCATCAGTTGACAATTATTGATTGAATTTAAACCAAGTTTAAACGAGTTAACCAAGTTATAGACCAACATAATTAATTTGGCACTTAATGTTTTTTTCAGTTCAAATTAAAGCATGTCTTGATTTCAAAAAAAAAAAAAAACTTATCCTTAGACTCTAGGTTAAGGGTTTTCTAAGTTAACCCGGCCGGTTGAATTACTATGATTTATTTTTCAGGATCAAGAAGTAGAGGAAAGAAGCAGGACCATAGTAAGAAAATGTCTAAAGTAGAGGGACTAAATAAATACAATTAAACCAAAATCAAAAGTTGTTGTTAGACTTGATTTTATATGCTTCATGGATCCGCCTTTTCCGCTTCTTCAAAGTTCAATCTGCCACCTATAAACATTTCAAGCTCCTATCTCTCTCTCTGTCTCTCTCTCTCTATCTCTGTAATCTAAAACTCCTACTCCTACTACTACTTCTTGTCATCATCACCCTCATCTTCTTGTTTTTTAGACCAACCCATATCTTTGTTTCTTGTGTACATTCAAAGCAAAAACTAAAGCAAAAGAGAAACTCTTACTAGACATGGGAAAGGAATGGTATTATTGGGGTACTGGTGGTAAAACCTTGAAGAAAGGTGGTGGTGGTGGTGGGGGCGGCCGTGAAGGTGGGAGAGAGGGAGAGAAAGATACTGCTAATTTATCTACTGGTTGTATGTGTGCTGTGTTTCAGTTATTTGCTTTAAATCAGTTTCAACAACAGTCTTCTAACGTGCTTCAGCCCAACTCTTTCCTTCCTCTTCAGGATCATCCAATCCCAAAAGGTACGTAGCTCTTTTACCATTTCTCTTTCTCTTTTCTTGTTTTTTGGAGAAACTTTGAGTAATGTAATTTTGTTTGACTTAGGTGTTGAAGCACCAAGGAATAGCTTGGAATTGGAAGAGGAACCTCCATTGCCATCATCAAAAGACGAAAATCTCAATATCCCTGTAAGTTTTATTATGTTAGCTAGCTAGCTAGCCACCTAGAATTTGGTTTTTCAAAACTCTCTCCTTGGGAGCTTTATCACCTTTTTCTTTTCCTAAGATTTTTTATTCAGTAAAGTTAGTAATGATTATAATAATAATGATATATAGATTGTGATTTTCTTTTTGAAAAATCCAGGTTGGTATTCAAATTAAAACAAAAGGAGTTCCAAATGATTCATCTTCATCAGAGATCAGCTCTTCTCCAGGAACCAAGACACCAAATTTGGTTGCTAGACTTATGGGGCTTGATCTTCTACCTGATCATCTTACCAACTCGCCAAGCCATTCTTCTTCATCAACCCTTGGCACACCAAACCTTCCACCAAAATCCCATTTTCATTACCAACATTGCAGACCTCAACAACCACGTCCTCTCCATAGCAAAACAAGTAGCCCTCGAACTTGTTTGGACCATGATTTTTCAGGCACTCGTTCTTTGCCTGAGACACCAAGAATATCGTCAGCTAGAAGATCAGATGTAGAGCACCGTTTGTCACTCCAAATCAACAAAGAAAATGTAAGTGAAGACTTGGTGCTCTCTCGTCTCTCATCTTTGAAAAGAATAGAGCTCAAAGTTGAAGAAGAGAACAGAAGTCCAGGCCACTATGCAAGGCAAATTGTGAAGCAAGTTAAAGAAAGTGTGAGCAGGAAAGTCGGCTTGGATATTACAAACACGGTAAGAAATAGAGAGCAAACAAGAAGAAGAGATCAAGAGCTTGAGCTTATTAATCAATACAAGTCCAAGAAAATTCTCTCCAAAGCTCCAAGTAGCACAAAAATTGTTGATGTTACAGGTAATAGTCCAGGAAACCATTATGTGACCACAACTTCCTGCTCTCCAAGACTCAAATTCTTGGAACCCAAAAACAAGCCAATCACAACTCTACCTTGCAAGGACCACAATAATAATTCTCATTCTAAAAAACCATCACTACTTCTGTCTCAAAATACCAAACCTTCAACAAAGCCAGATTTGCCTCAGGTCCTCCTGCAGGATCAATGCCACCATCAGCATCAGCAGAGACCTTCCAAGAATTGCAAGAAAGTGACTGAAGAAAAATTTGATCCACCACCATCAAGACTCATCAAGAAACCTCTAAAATCATCAGATATTATCAGAACCAACAAGGAAGATCCATTTGTACTTTCAACATCAGTTACAAGAACCAATATTCCTGACAAGAAAACCCCGTTATCAAATGACCTCAACATCTCTCTCCCAACTCTTCTTCCTGTCAAGAAAGACCCTACTCCTCCAGCGACAAAAATCCCTCAAAAACAGGTGCTACATGTACTACTTTCCCGTTCCTTTTTCAAAATTTTAGTTATAAGATACACATTTTGCTTACTTTTCAAGGAAATAATTAGATTACTTTTCTTGCATGTGTTATGTTATAAATATAGGTATCAAATGTTGCTCAAGAATCGAAATGGAGCTCACAGTTATCTAGTTGTTCGAGCCAGTCGTACAAACAACAACAAGCGACGCGTAGGCTCGATTCCCGAGAAAAAAACAATGAGGATAAGTGTAATAACGGTGTCGCCACCAAGATTATCCCCACCGGAGATGGAGCATCAGCAGAAGAATATGAGTACATTACTAGAATACTAAAACGTACAGGTGTAGACAAAGATACCCCGGTGTCTTTTACTAGGTGGTTTTCTCCTTCTCATCCTCTAAACCCTTCAGCTTTTTACTACCTCGAACATCTTACCACTCCTAGCTCTGTTACCAGTACTTGGGAGAATAATCGCACCTTAAACCGTCGAAGCAATCGAAAATTGTTGTTCAATCTTGTTGATGAAATTTTGGTCGACATTTTGCGTCCATACATCAACATGAAACCTTGGAGTCGTACTAGTTTAGGCATGTTTAGTCAGCAGGATCGAATTAGTCACATGAATGGGTCGCATTTGGTTCAAATGTTATGTACAAAGCTTAGGAGCTTCCCTTGCGCTGATTGTCACGATCTCAAAGACATTGATGGGTTAATAGACAAAGATTTGGCCCAATTGAAGGATCATAGTGAAATTGCATTCGGAGAAGAAGGTGATAGGATTGTAATGGAAGTGGAGAAGGACATCATGGACACATTAATACATGAAATGGCTATGATTTTTTATGGTGAATAACGAAGTGGATCGATTAATTACCATGAGTTAGACAATATTCGAGTATAGTTATGGGGATGGATTCAAGTGATGGTAGAGAGACAAGAGAGCAGAAGGGTCACATGGGTTATTCACGTGATGAGATGCTATATGTTAGGGGGGGTCCAAACTAAAGGTTGGGACTTGTAAAAAAGAGGTTTGTGGTCTACAAGTGGAGATTTAGACTCTTTTATCCGACAACAACACTCTTGCTGTCTCATTGGTTCTTAAAAGACAGCAACTATGGACAGAGGATTCCATTCCTCTCTCTCTATCTCTCTCTCACCCCCCCCCCCCCCCCCCCCCCCCCCCTCTCTCCCCCTCTCTCTCCCCCTCCCCTGTAAGTATATTGTATAGTATATCTATCACCTTTTCCTTTATTTGATGATGTTCTTTTTAATCTTAAAACAGATCGGGTTCTTAGTAGTGGTCCTGTTATGGTGTAATATACGGTTGTGTACCTTCATCTGTGATTTTTCAGATCATCATGGTGTCCATTATTATGAAGTTTCACTCTTGGTCTATCGTTACTTGCCTTTTATCCTCCTTTAGTCCTTTTGTTTTTACTATCTTTTTTCAGACAAGTCCACTGAAATTGAAAACCAGCCATACTTTTGTTTGACTGAGTTCCCATGGGTATAATTTATACCCTCAACCCCAAAAACAAACGTTGCTCATGGAAGAAACTCCGTATCATATAATTTATTGCCAACTTAATTAAAAGAGCAATTAAATAAAATTGATCTTACAGGTTACTGATTAACAAGGAAGAATCTGCCCTTATGTTGTGGTCGTATATATAATTAATTGCTGTGTGTGATCTCCATTTTGATAGTAGAAAATTATTCTACCGCAACATCATCCGGATTAATAATATATAATTGACTAGTTTAATGAATTCGAGGACCCATGTAGCGATGTGTATTAAGAAGTTAATATAAAAAATATTATATATTGATAAATTCATTTAACAATTTAAATTTTAAAATTAAAATCATTTTTTTGAGAAGATATTAAAACTTTAATAATCTTAGTTCAAATCTCAACACTTTTATTTTATCTATATAAGTTTCAAATCTAAAAAATTTTATAATATATTAATATAAAATTTACTAATAAAATTTTATTTAATAACTTAAATTTTTAAAATGGGATAGAAATATGATAATACACGGTTAAAAATATAAAATGTATAAACCTAATATTTTCTTAATTCAACTATATTTGTAATTGTATTTTCAAATATATACTTGATTGATGATTGTTGTTTTTTTTAAAAAAAGAATCTGATAGGATTAAATAAGGCATAATTATGTTATGCAATCACATTACACAGAATAGAAATTTGCTGACCTGACTAGCTAAATATAGAAACATAATCTTTAGATCAGTTAAGATCTTTCCACTATATGTTCCCTGCATAGTAACCAAAACATTGCCCCAAAATAGCACAAGCTGCAGAGAGTCATAGCCAAGCAATAAAATCAGATATTCTGTGCACTCCTTGTTTAGCGAGGTGATCTGCCATGTGATTACTTTCCCAGTAAGAACGAGTGTAGGTGATTGAATCAAAACATGAAGCTAGCCTCTGAGCTGAAGAGAAGAGTTTATGATGAATCCAATGCCTATTATGAGGATTATTCATCCAGTTAATGATATTGGCAGAATCAGATTCAATAATAATATGTTTATGATGTAGGAAGCAATTAGAGGCTGATAATTCGATAGCTTTGACTACCGCTCTTAACTCAGCTATATTGGAGTCTAAGATCCCAACCGACAAAGAAAAAATACCTAAAAGTATTCCATAGTGATTCCGCAAAGCATCATCTATTCCGAAGGGGCCAGGTTTTCCGATAGAGGATCCGTCAACATTCCATTTGAATCTATTAGTTATAGGGGGAGACCACATAACAACAGTCCTTAAAGTTTGAGAATCAGACCATCGACGGATCTTAGCAAATCTGAAGAGGAGTAGGGAAAATCCAGTTCTATAGCCTTTAACCATAAGCAAAGCCGAGTAACAATAAGGAAGAACAGAGTATCATAGTTTGGGATCTTCTGCTTAAATATCACATCATTGCGGAGAAGCCACATAGATCATGCCACTGAGAAGAACAACATCACCCATGCTTTTTTTTAAAATTTGCCATTAACCAAAGAGTCCCACTGAGAGAAGAGATTTGCCAAGTTCCTTGGACAACACCAAGCTAAGCCCCACCTGTTGATGATTTTGGACCAAATGAGTCAGTGCTTATAGCAATGGATAAGAAGGTGGTCGACCATTTCTTTCTCAACTAGGCAGATATGACAGTTTGCAGTTGAGGTATCCAAGATGCCTTTTTTAACTAACATGCTACGGGTGTTGATTTTGTTGATGATAGTCATCCAATAAAAAACCTCTACTTTAAGGGAGACGAGACCTCCAAATCCCCTTAAAGGAGAAGATAGTGTTCAATGAAGGATTGAGATTTAAAAGCCCACAGAAAGATTTAACCAAGAATTTTCTTATGATATTGGCTTTTCAGACAAGCCTATCCTCTGACAAGCCTGTGACTGGGATTGATGATTGTTGTTGTTATAAGTTATAACCTAATATAGTAGATTGCAGATGGGATTCTACAGGAATTACCTCCTTAAGCAAAGAAAGAACTTGTGAACAAGAAATTTTGAAGCCAGGTCAAGAAAAGAAACGAAATCGAAAACTTTCAACACAAGTACTTATTTCACTTTTCAGGGTAGATTTGGATCGGATTTCTTCATGGAGATTTGAGCTTGTAAAAGTGCAGAAAAGTGAAAAAGGCCATTGATTGAGAAGATGGTTTTGCGTGGACCCGAGACATACACATGTACACTTGAACTTTAAAGCCTCCTCAAAGCTGTGTCTGTGAGACCAAATTGTAATGCAGACAACGTGGGTAAGCCAGACCATGTATTTTATATATATATATATATATATATATATATATATATATATATATATAAAGAAAAACTATAACAGATTCTAAAAAATAGGGGAGGAAACACTTTAGTAGAAAAGCACAAAGTAAATTCAATACTTTGAAGTGTATCATGTTTGTAAGTATTATTGAATTAACTTAATTGATATCAATTTCTGTTAGAATTTTGAGTTATAACCTTTTCTTTAATATATAAAAAAAAAACCCTACCCACTTCCCATAAATATTACCACCTAGTTTTCCAAGTTAAATCACGCTTAATTAGAATGGAGGAATACTTAATTGTCATGCTTGCCATATATATAATCCGTTTGTTTTTTGAATCATATATTTTTTTCTATAAAAACTAATTTTCTAAAAAATAAGTTATTTTTCGTTGTTTGGATATAACAAAAAAATATTTTCTTATAATATCTAATGTTTGTTATTAATGTTTTTTGAATGAGGTTAAAAAATAAGATGGAAAAAATAACAATGTTTGTCATAAATGTGGTGTTGATAATCGTAGCATTAATGATGATTATAGTTAATATAGTGTTATGATATTAATATTATCAATAATAATGATTCGTTATAAGACGATAATTGTTGTAATAATAGCGATGCAAAAATGAAGATGAAATGATAATTATCTTAATAACAAGTTAATCGTCATGGTGACAACGATGATAATAATGATGATGGTGATGCTGATTGTTATTGTTATACTAGTGGTTGTATTAGATTGTTATGATGAGATTATGGTAAAATGGTCAAAGAAAGTGGTGGTGGTGGTGGAAAGTTATAGTATAATGATATAATAAAATATGGTTATATTAATGATAAAATGATGATTGTAGTGGTGTTTGATGAAAATTACAAGTTAATAGTGCTAGAGAATAAAAATAACTCTTTCATGACGTTAAAATATTCTCTTTCAAACTAACACTATTCAAGAGTTGTAAGAAAAAATCAATTTAGTCAAAGAATCAAAAAAATAAAAAAAAATAAGGATTAAATTTGATATAAAAAAATATTTTTGATTGAAGAGTGAAATTAAAAAGAATAATAACTTTTACGAAAGAATCAAGAAAAAAATTAGAAATCATAATAATAAGGACCAAATCAAAAAATATAATACCATCAATTTGAATTGAATGATAAAGTTGAAAACTAATAGAACTTTTATAAAAAAAGCCCAGAAAAAAAATTAAAAATCAAAAGAATGAGGATCAAATTGGAGAATATAATATTTGGTAAAGTGAAATTGAATGATGAAATTGAAAACAAATAAAATTTCTACAAAAGGGATAAGATAAAAAAAAAATCAAAAGAGTAAGGATTGAAGTTGAAATACAAACAACAAAGAGGGCCAACATGTAATTTTTAGGGAGAAGAGAGAAAAAAAAGGTTCATTAATGACAAACCAAATAACCACCGGCAATACGCGTCGCACCAATAAAAAGATGATACATTAAAGCTTTCAACAACATGATGAAAGGGTATTTTTAAAAGCTAGAAGACACTGCATACTTCACTATAAGGGCACTTGCATCTCCCATAAACCTCTTCGTGCTATACACCTTACTTTATTTTAAGTATTTAGACAAATACTAAATTGTTATTGATCTGACATGTTAATATCAAAAAAACCTTTGAGAAAAGATGAAAAAACCTCTTAATATCAATTTTATTTTTTTTACTTTCAAAAACATTTTGATCGTTTCATATGTACTTTTAATTTTTTTTTATTTTTTATATATGTTTGGATAAATATAAAATTATCCTAGCACGCGTTTAAATGATAATAAAAAAAATCAATTTGAAAAGTACTAAATTGCCTCTTGCCACTATTTAAATTCTTTCTTTTAATGGTATTTAAATATTTACCTTTAGTCAGATTAAAAATGACTAACATACTCGTGAAAAGATCTTAATCTCTCCTATAGCTAGTTGTAATTTTTTTAATGGGAAAGACAAAAATGTCACTATGTTATTACAGTGAACAATGTTACTACTCTACAACTATAATATTTTTACCACGAGTTTTAGCTTGTGTTAATATTTTCAGTTGTGTTAGCTTGGGAAAAAAAATTTTCATCCTGTAGGTTAGTTTGTTTTTGTTATTTAAAAAAATTAAAAATTTTTTATTTTTTTATTTAAATTAATATTTTTATTGTATTTTTAAATTATTTTAATACACTGATGTTAAAAATTATTTTTAAAAAATAAAAAACTATATTATTTTAATATTTTTTAAATAAAAAAATAACTAAAACCACGCTCTTTTAGAAAACACTGTTTCACAATGAAAACATGCAGTACTGTACATAAAAAATTCAAATAAAATTTTAAAATAAATTAATTAATTAAATCAAATTTGCATGTGGGCTGCAACATGTGTGAAGCTTTATAATTATGGTTGTCAATCAATAATGATGATGTGTGAGACAGAGTAATTGATGGAAACTTCCATGGTTGGTTGACCAATTGTCCCTTGAATGATTTTGGAGCTGTTTCTAACAAAGGTGATCCTTGGCTGTCACCTTCTATATGATATTACATTGTAGAGTAATTTTTAAAATATAGTTTTTTTATATTATCATATTAAAATTATTAAAAAATATAAATAATTTTATAAGTGTTGATGGTGACAAAAGCTATATACAAATCTATCTATTTATCTATTAACCTATATATATTATAAACGTAAACTTGCAATGGATTTTATAACGTGAAATAAAGGGACGATAGATGATTCAGAACTTCAAAATCCTGTGAAATATTACTCGAATGTAGATTTATTTCCTATAGTAAAAAGTTGCATACTATATAATATTCCGAACTTACTTAATTAAATGATTTATTTTTTCAAATGCTGCCAAATATTACCGTTCTTTCCCCCCTATGCAATATTATATAGTATGCATTAAGGGATGAGTCAATTTTGCGCAAAACTTGGCAGATTCCCCTGCATGATATTCCTCACTAACTCTGAAATCTAATTAAATTGGAAGATATATAGAAAACGAAGAGGGACAGAATACATTTTCCAAAATCAAAGTGGTCCAGCTTTGAGGGCCTAAACACTATAATATTAATCTGTGTTTAAATCCATTTTTTTTTATTTAAAAATATATTTTTTTTATTTTCATATCGTTTTAATGTATTAATGTTAAAAATATTTTTTTTCAAATAAAAAAATATTATTTTGATGTATTTTCAAGTGAAAAACATTTTGAAAAGCAATATACAATCACATTTTTAAATACCACACACACACACACATATATATATACATATATATATATATAAACTAAATGCGGGTCAAGTCCAACATTAATGAATCGGATAATTACCCATTTTCATATTAATTCAGGTCAAACATGATAAAAATTCATATTTTTGGATTAGATAACGTTGGATATTACACTAGATTTTGATTTTATCTCGAGACATGGTATTACAAATTAAAAAGTAATTCTTACTGAATCATGTAGCTAGCTAGATCTATGTCTTATACCAGTCTCTGGAGAAATATATACATTGTTTTTCCAGGAGCATGTCAAAAAGTCTTGTATGTTCATCGATTAAATGCACCAAATAATTGACCGAATGGACCTTTCTATCTCCATAAAACATGGGTGCTGGTTAGGGCCTAAGTAGCCGGAGCTGCTGGACATAGGCTAGGGTTTAGAGTGGAAGTGGGTATGTTTAGTCTTCGGTATAGAAGGGAGCCATTATTGAAGAGAAGAGGTCGGGTACAGATGGGCTAATGGGTCTACATGCCTAAATCATGCAAATAAATTAGTGAGAGACAGTCTTATTAATAACTTTGTTCAATACAATATGTTTGGATCTTAATAATTATAATTTACTTAATTATTATATAATAGAGGAAGTCAACAAACTTTCTAATTAATAAATCAAGAAAAAACAATAGTAAAAACAAACCCATATTGATCATCAAATGATTTCTTGAGTAGTGATATCCTAATATTTTTAAAATTTCATTGATTATCTGTAATCGTAAATAAGCACACAATTAATTAATAAAGAAATCTTTATCACTTGTCCTTAAATTTGAGTACTTTGAGACCTCAAAATAAAAAATTTAAGCTTTAACTATCGGAATTTTTCTTTAAAAATCAGTAATCATTCCTAAAATCTTAATACTATCTGTGAAATTTATCTTTCAAGAATTTTAAAGACATATTAATTAATTAATTTAATAATTATAATAAGAATATGGATTAATTGCGATGTTTTCATTGACATAGAGCCCACAATTCCCTCTTAATTGGAGCCTAGCGAGTGTAAATAGAACTGAATATATGAGGACAATATATCGTCGTTATTTTATTGCATTATATACGTCTCCCTTATTGCATACCATACATTAAATTACAGAGAAGAACAATTGTTTGGTGTTGGCAACAATAGCATTCCAACATGAAATCAATCATATTTAAATATAAATCTGTAAAAGCATGAGAAAAACTACAAGCAGCGCATCTGTGGCAGTCCAATGTACAGATCAGTCTCCACGATATCTGAACTCTTGCTACATGAGCTCAAGTATGACACCACTTGGTTCGATTGAGTTGATTGCTGCAATGGCTGTGCATCACACTAAACCAACACCAAGACGAAAAATATCAACAAAACTTTCAAACAAAACCATTAGAATTTCTGACAGATGATAAGAAGACCATCCCATTAGAGAGGTTTCTTAGCAGCCAAAGGGTTGAGAAATCAACATGGAGGATTTCAATCGTTTTGATGTTCTGACATTGTAGGTAGGTTAACTCGTTAACTAGGTTAAACTTTATCGGGTTAGGGTTAAAATCAACGAATTTATTTAAAAAAAAAAATTAAACAAGGCTACTTTGAACAAAAATAATAAACCTGGATTGCTCTATAATGTAAAACCCGGCCCATGGTACCATATTCATCATGATTTCAGAATACTAATCTTTGCTAACAACAGTCATTGCGCATATTAGGTTGAGAACTATGTATGTATAACGAAAAGCAAACGTTTACCTGTTTAGTTAACCTTGCATTCTCCATTAACAACAATCTTTCCTGAAATAGGAATGAGAAAACAATTAGAAGAAATTGCTTTAATACAACTGTAAAGCTAAACCAACACCTCTAATTACCTTTGCTTGCAGCTGTTCTATCTGCTCCTTGAATAACTGAGTCTGAATTATAACCAATAAAAAAACTTGTTAGCTTTTGAGTTTATTGATTAAACCCAGAACTCCTAATTAAGCAGTCCAAAGCTATCCAACAATCTTTTGTCTGCCACATTTGACACAGTTTCTTCAGAGAAACATATACCTTTCTAGCCCTGATATTGCTTAAACTGATCTCAAGCTGATTGCCAATGTCATGGAGCTCTTCGGGAGAACATGAATCTAAATCTTGCCCTAAAAGCTTTCTAAGAAACAAATTTCAGAAGTTCAGTGAGACCCAGTAGTACACACACCAGGCATAATCGCTATGTAGAAAATTGGGAGAAGAAGAATCAAACTAAGTTATTCACCGTTGCAAAATCTTGATTATCTCAATCTTCTTGGCCATGTTTGCTGATTCTTGTCTTAATTGCTGCATGTCGAATTACTTACGGTGAAGAAATAGTGATTGACAAAGGAAGAGGCAGTTTCTCGAACTAGACAGTCACAAAGTCTTAACAATCTAATTTCATATAAAGATTCATATGATAAAAGGCCTAACCTCCTTAGATTGTTCCACATCAATCCTGTCAGTGTGCAATTGCTTTGCATTTTTACGGTACCGATCAATCGTCTTTTGTATCCTGAAGCATCCCAAACATATAAGATAGCATCAAGTCATGAAGCTTTCCTTTATCTCTAAGGGAACAAGGGACAAGAAAACTAGAAGAACCACTCTATAATGTTGTAAATCTTGACTATAACTTGAATATCACGTATTGTTTCTGTTTCCTTGTTAAATTTCACAAGGATAACCTCCCTATGCATAGCATCCAAGTCCCTACGTTGCAGAAAACATAAAAGATAGCAAGTGGTAATGTACTCTTGTGTATTCTAAGAAATCAGGGGATCAATTTTTAATAAATATTGAAAATTAAACTTATTTACTTTCCATGTAAAAGCTAATCTTTATTGTGATGATCAGATTATTATTTCACGTTGTAACTTGTATTTATCTCAGCTCTCCTCCTTTCTAATGTAACAACTTACCACTAAAGTATATACCTCGATAATATATGGCTAGATGTATTGGATCCACTCATTCGATATAGTAAACCTTTTATGAAGTGATTTTAGAAGGAAAATCTGATAAGATTTAGCATTACTCAAAAAAATGGAACTAAAACTTTTTTATGAACAAATATCGAAGGGGCGGAATTTGTGTGCGCGATAGTGTATATTTGATAGCTCAAGGATCTAAACCCAATTGGAGAAGAGAACAGAGAAATGAGAACAAAAACAAAAGCTTACAAGGAAAAAGAAATGCTATAGTGTCAGGGTCAGAAAATTCTAACACAAGAACCAGTGGCTTCTTCACCAATCGATTCAGAGAGGATGACTAGCATTCTCAAGGCAGCTTGTAGCTAGTAACAGGTTCTCAAGTTGAAAAGGCATCAAGAACAGTAGCGAACAAAAAGAGGTGCAACGTGTGGAGACACCACCAAGCATTTTTCAAAGCCTCTTTTTCGTAGCTTAACAGCTTCGATCCACAATTTAATTACTATACAGGACCAGACCTTTTTTGTAGAGTTGGCCAGTGATAATAGCTAAATATACCTTTAAACTCACATCAAGCTTGAATATTTCTAACAAATAATTAATTTCTTATTTCAATTTTCAATTGGTTTATATATTTTATTTATTAATGTTCTTCAACACAACATAATTAATTAGTACGAACACATATAGATGCTCCACATGAAGAAAAATTTGCAACAAAGCATGCCTCTAGTAGCTGATCGATGGATGAAAACAAGAAGATTTGTAGTACCTCCCACACACGTTGACAAATAGATTAGGTCTCTTACAAGCATTTCAATATCACACGCAATGACACAAACAAGAACTGGCTATAGCACACAAGACAAAGTACAATACAAAGCAAAGACATCAAAATTCTTTCACAGCATAAGATGTTGCTAAAACCAAAAAAACCATCAATTATACTACAAATAACGGGTATATAATGAATATCCATTGTCTTAAAATTTGTTTTGGAGCATGCTGCAATTGTAAAATGAAGTTAGTTTTCGACAATTTACACTTTGGTTTCAATCTAGAACTTAGGACCTGTTTAGTATTAATTTTCGACATGTTTTTTGAATAAAAAAAAACAAATTAAAAGTAGGTTCAAAACAACACTAAACAAGCCTTAAATACAATAATAAGACTATTCAATATACAAATCTCTCCCTGAATTATTGTCCATTTTTATTTACACTCCAAGAAGAATATTTTTTTATTTAAACTACAAAAGAATTTTCTTTAGTACATCAATTTTTATAGAACTAAAACCAATTGGCTAAAACCAGAAGTACAGTTGCTAGCACCCATCTTCTCTTTTCTTTTCCTTTTTCTCAAGACAAACAAATGGCCATGGTCCATTTCTCAAGAAAGCATTAATTTTAGCCCTAGATGCCAAAGATCAGAAAGGAAGAGGGGTGGAAATCAAGGGTCACTGATGACTAAAATTTTCTATCTATCCATCTGATTTGCACTCAAAGCATTTCCTTTTGATATGCAAATCTGAAAGGACCACTGTAAAATCTATATGGTACAATTTAATGAGTTGAAATGTCATCGCTTCCCTCGATATAGGACCCCTACACTATCGTACATACACCTGTCGTAACCATTGAACCTAGCTAACGAAACATGGGACGACATATTCTGCAGGTCACAGGCCGTGGAGGATGCAGCAAAGTTTTCATGCCATTTTCAACTCTATTAAGTATTTGAAGTCAGTCTCCTCTAGGCATGTACTTAGAGAGTCAAATATAACAGTAAAGCTTACAGCCATCTTAATTAATACAATATGCACTCTGCGTCTCTCCCTAAAGCTTCCTTAGCTAATCCATCAGCCAAATCATTTGCTTCTCTAAAGACATTTCTTTAGTTAATAATACTGATCTTTTCTATATATTATGCATCATCAAAAAACAAGGTCAAAGCAATCAAGGAAGGAGAAAGAAAAAGAAACATACTGATCAGTGCTTGCAAACTTAAAGAGTGTTCCTTTCTGTGAAAATACGATCACTGCAACTTCAGCATCGCACAGAATTGATAGCTCATAAGCTTTCTTCAATAACCCATTTTTTCTCTTGGAGAAGGTCACTTGCCTGCTAGTTGCATTCTCTATCCTTTTCAGCTGAACCTTTCCTCTCGCCATGTCCTCCTAGTTCACATATTCATAGAAAATCTAAACCAAGTTATAAAGGATTCTCAATGAAACCCTAGAGTTAGAATTAAAAAGAAAAAGAAGAAGAAAAAATAAGAAGAGCTAGTATCATTTTTGAAATGATACAATATCTCACCAAATCCCAGAAATCTTGTGTTTGAGCTCAAGAAAATTTTACAACAATCAACAAAACTCCAAAGAAACTAGAAATCCTTACAGAATGGACGCTAGGGATGATAAAAAAACATGAAAAAGCACACCGAAATTCAGTCTAAAGTCCTATGGTTAAAAAATAAATTCATGAAGGTGTTTCCTACACATATAGAGAGAGAGAGAGAGAGAAGGGACTGAAGGAGGAGGTATATGTTATCAAAACGGTATAACGGGAAAGAATCAAAGAAGGTGAAAAACCCTAGAATAGTAAGATTCACATAGCGGCAGAGGATATTCAGATGGGTGGGTTGAAGATTGATGAATGGATGGATAGATAGACGGATGGATGGATCTCTTTATTCTATGACCACAAATTCTCTAATCTTTCATCAATCTTCAATGCTCTCAGAAAGAAGAAAATATGCTTCCAAAAAAAAAAAGATCTAAACTAATTAAGAATGTATTAAGAAATTTAGAAGCCTCATTGCCTTGTCTACCCTCATTTGGTAAAATTAAGGAAAAATCAAAGATAGATAAGGAAAGAAAGTAAAAATTTTAGTGATTAAAATATTTAAAAGTTTAGAAAGACATAAAATTAAATTAAAAAAACAAAAAGGAAATATGGAAAGAAGACATTAACAATTGACATGTCTCTATCATCGTACCATGATTTATGCAAAGGATCCATAAAATCTTGACACGTTAAAAGATAGTCACATCGACCAATGAGCAAAGACTGTGTCACGTGGGTCTTCTGCTTGTACAATGTTTCTGCTTTTTAATTTATCATTGAGAAACAATTGGAAAAACAATCGATTAAAGAAAACAATTTAAATGAACAATTAGAATTAGCAGAGATGTGAACAAGTAAAGGTTGTTCTCGAATCTACATAAATATTGGATATTTGTTGAGCACTTATATTTATTAAACTCAACATTCTTCAATGGATTGATCTTTATGTATCTTTTTCATGGTCTATGTGATTGTGATTTTAAAAAAAATTTAAAAAAAATATTACTTATAATTAAAATATATATATATATTATTAAAATTATTGGGAGATTGGTTTTTGCATGTAAAATAAATAAAAATTAGATCGTGATAAATAAATAAAAACATGTTATTTTAGTTTTTACAAAACTAATATTTGAAATTTAATTATATGTAGAGTTATTTAACTAACCAAATGATTTTTTTCTATGTGTCCGGATAAAGAAACAAAAGTTATTACAACAAAAAATTCTCTTAATCAATTGATTTAAAACTTAGTTTGAGCGGGGATTGATTTTAAATCACTTGAAAAATTGTCAAGTTCAAAACTTAAAACAACATTTTAAATTTTTATCCAAATGATATAGCTTTAATTTTTTATTTTAATTTTATATAATACAACATCATTTTAAATAAAAATAAATAAATTTAAATTAACTTACTAACCTGAAAATTAACTCACCCAACTTATAATTTAGATCTTAGATCAGACCAGGTAACTATATTTACTTGCATTTAAGTTTATTCTTACAACAGTTTTATTAGGAATAACATTAATTGAAATATAAATATTTTTATTCATTAATAAATGAATGATGGGCTAAAGAAATTTTCTTATTTTATTTAAATTTAACTAGATATTTACACCTAATTAATGTATTTTAAAAAAAAAATCTCAATTTTTTTGGATAGGGATTCAAGAGGGTAAAAAAAAAAGGTGTGCATCCACATTTATGAAACTGATAACATTCAATTGCAAATGTATCATTGCTATATATAAATGTATCCCATGGCCACATATTAGCAATCCCAACATAGCATAATTCAACGTATAACTTTGGCATGTCTCCTAATGTAATTTCTAAAATATTGATTAATTTATTGACTGTTAGATGAACAAAAACATTTCCAACATTGATTTTATATATATATATATATCAAGAGAATGTATTAAAATAGTAAAACATGAAATTTTGAATAAAAAATTATCTAAAATAGGGGTAAAAAACAGTTTTGTTGTTTATTTATCCAATTCAGAATAACTTCTTATCAAGATAATTAAGTTAATATGGATAGTTGGTTATGTTTATAATAAAAAAAAAATCCAGTACTTGAACGAATGAGATTTCATAACAATTATAGCAAAAAAAAATGAAGTAAAAATAAATATTATTAAACTTGATTAGAGTCAACAAGTTAATTCCATCATAGTGTTGGTAAAAACGTAACGTTAATTGAGCCCTCGTCAAGACCAAATTGAGGTTGGTAAATGTGAATTAGGGAGGAAGAGACTTGATTGTCTTAAAGTTACGCAAGAAGTTGATTAATGATGATGATTAGCTGTGGCAGACTGGTTGGTGTGTGTGTGTGGGGTAGGGTCTACACTCTACATTTCCCATTAGGTAGGAGGAGTTGTCTGGGACAGTGCAGCTTTTGATGTTGGAATTTTTATTTAAATTAGCATTGTAAATTAAAAGTTTGAGCATAATATTTTTTTTAAAAAAAAAATCAGTTATCATATTTTTATCACATTTTAATTTTTAAACATGATATTTAATAAATATTATTATTTTTAAGTATAATAAGATATTTGTTGTGTTTTAAAAGAGTGATATTTATACATGTTATATTTTTAAAGCGTGATAACTGTCAAGCGATTAGCTAGTTGGAAACAGATATATAACTAGTTGACTATTTCACATAAAAATCATAGTTTTAGAAATTTTTTATTTCAAATATGTTTTATAAGTAAAAATATAAATATTTTTCATACCTGTAGACTTAAAAACATACTTCAATTAAAATCTTAAAAAGTTTTCGTTCACATAGTAATTTTCACGGGTAATTCTGAGCAGTCAAATGTGAATCTACCATAACTAGATGAGAATCCACAACAAACAGATTATGTGGATCACCTATCAAATGTATTTATAAATGAATGGGACAGGTCTAAATTTAGAAGAAGGTTTGGTCACACCGAATTAAAAATGATAGTTCAAAAAAATCAGAACTTTTGATCCAATCGTTGAATCACTCTTAAATTTTTACAGAAGTTTTTGAATGTCGTTTTTCGTAGAGTGATCATGGAATCGCTATTCCGACCATTAGATCTTTACATTTCAAAAATCTCATTTTAAGATTCTGGTTTTGGCAATTTTATAATTTTTTTTTATAAACTAGTAGATTGATTAGTCTTAAATTTAAATAAATATCATAATTATGAATCAACTATGATGCCAATCAACCGTGACTTTTAAAAGTGTACTGTTTCCCAAAAAATTTTGCTTCTATTTTATTTTGTCATTTATTTGCATTACAAGCTAATTGCCCACTTTATCCACTGGCCCTATCTAATGCTGGAATTGCACCACCAGACAAAACAAAACGTTTCGATCAACCATAGGTTTTCCAATCTTTGTTGGATTCGCACTCACTAGACAAAATAAAACGTTTCAATCAACAACAGGTTTTCCAATCTTTATAAGACACATTCTTATAATGCTTTAGCATGGTACAAAGAAATTAAGTGTGAAGCTGAAATAATTCATCCACAACGCCCTTTGATCTTAGTATATAGGAGGAGGGACATTAGGTTTTAGTTTGCGGATATAAAAATAATTAATGAAAAGTAAATGTAAGGAATAAAATATATATATGCAAATGAAAATATTTTACTTCGATTATCTTTTTTATTTTATATCTTTTTAATTTATCTTAGAGCTACTTAATTTTTATTTCTATGTATAAATATTTTTTATTTTTATAAATGTATCATGTATTTATAACTAATCTATCTAAAATTTAAAAATAATTTATAATAATCTCTTTGAAGTATTATGAAGTTATAGAAACAATTCAAAAGATTAATTACTATTTAAGAAAGTTAAACTAAATAATTTTAAAATTAAAAGAGGATATTGATAAAAATTTTAATTAAAAAAGTTAGTGAAAATATAAAAAAGAGGGGGTAGACTACATGTTTAGCCTAAAATGAAGAAACTTATACGTG
>Ga0325404_1000226_pt1 | contig 54309 bp, 45 predicted proteins | sample PopdelMetagenome_18_FD_205664 | JGI IMG/M metagenome (GOLD analysis project Ga0325404, IMG submission 205664) | Populus deltoides microbial communities from Bellville, Georgia, United States - Xylem-Control-R1 | ecosystem: Host-associated > Plants > Phyllosphere > Stem > Wood/Secondary xylem...
ATGCAGGTTGCAGCTGGCGTTTGCTTGCTAATATTGCAGGAGGACAATTCCTTGCTTTATGAGGGCGCTGCTAGCTGATGCGTGGTCCCTGGTCTCTTGCCCGGGCTCTGCTTTGATAGCTTCTTTCTGCTTTGCTGGAAAGGGCTTGGTTTGATTCTCTCCTCAGTGGGTGGAGGTTGGTTCCCCACTTTGGTGCTGTTGCTGCTTTATGCAGGCCGTTCTGTTCCTGGCTTTTCTTGTTGGGATTTTGTATGCCTTTATTGGTCTTTGGATGTTTGGTTCTTGGCCCTGCATGAGGGATGTTCATGCTACTTGTTTATGGGATCCTATTCCCTTTATTTTATTGTTCACTTAAAGCCATATGGCTTCTGTTGCTAGTCCATGGGAGCTTGTTCCCGTTGTTCTAGGTTCTGTTCTGCATGCTTGTTTTGCTATGGTTTGTTCAAGGGAGCCTGTTCCCTTTGACTGCTTAGGTTCGTCTATTTGTACTGCTGGTTTCCAGCTTGTATCGCAAGCTCGTCTTGCTCTTTTTGATCTATATACTTCTTACATTTGATCAAAAAAAAAGAAAGAGCTCTCCTCTGATAGCTTACCTCTAACCTTTCCCGTATGTCTTATGCACGAGTGTTGGTGGAAATTGATCTCCTTGAGGAACTCCGACACTCAGTGGAGATTTCATTGCCTGAAGGTCTTACTTTGAATCAAAAAGTTATCTACGAGACTCAGCCCAAGTATTGTAACTTTTTCCATATTCTTGGCCATACTCGTCTCATCTGCCCCAAAGCTGCTGCTACTACCAAAACTGTCCCTTGCCATCAACCCCAGGCTCAGGCTGTTTTAACTGATAAAGGGACTGTTTTTAGTAGATTGGGTCCCCAGCCTTCTCTTCAGGTTTCTCCTCCACAGGTGCAAGGCCAGTCCCAAGATCACGTCATTCCAGCGGTTTCTAGGGGGGGACGTTGGGCCAGAGGCTGATCATGATAATTCTAAAGGTTGGGTTACTGTGGTCTTTAGAAAATCCAGCAAGCAACACAAGGGGACAGCGGTGGCAACCCCTTATGTTGGCTCTAGAAAATCTGAGCCAGTGTTTGTTAACAACTCAACTGCTACTCCCTCTCTCCTTGTTTGCACAGGTATAGTTCAGAACTCCCCTAGAACAGATCCATTGGTGGCAACCCCTTGTGTTGGCAAAGTTTGGGGTTCTTCCCCTACTCGCACTGCACCACTGGTAGTGCACTCTTGTGTTGGTGAGGCCCACGACTCCTCCCCTTCCAAAACAAATCTTTTGGCAACTACTTTTGGTGAAACTGATATTGCAGGTAAATCTATGAATGTTCCTCTCTTGGATGTGGCTGTCCAGTGTGGGGTCAGGACTCGTAACCAAAAGCAGCGTGGTCATAGTGGAAGAGTCTCCCCTTCCCCTGCAATACTGTGATCATTTACAGTTGGAATATCAGGGGACTTAACAATCCCCTGAAGCAACATGAGGTAGTTAGCCTCATGAAGAAGCACAAGATAGATATGTGTGGGTTGCTTGAAACAAAATTACTCGCTTCCAGAGTTGACTATTTGCATAAATTTCAGCTTAGGCATTGGTAGTATTTTTCCAATACACATGTAGCACGCACTACTAGAATTGTGGTTTTTTGGAATCCATCTACAATTTAGGTTGATTTGCTTGCATCCTCTGCACAAGCTTTACATCTTTCAGTCACCTGTTTGATTTCCCAGATTAGCTTTATGGCTACTTTTGTTGATGGCTTCAATACTATCTCTGTAAGACGATCTCTATAGGAGGATTTAAGGCGTTGGAATTCTAGCTGTCCTTGGATGGTTCTTGGTGACTTCAACTCCATGCTTTCCTCTGTAGATAAACACAATGGTGAGGTTGTCTCTTCCTATGAAATCTTTGATTTTCGAGACTGCTATTTTGATCTGGGCCTTTGTGATGTCAATTTCACTAGATGCCACTCCAGTTGGACAAACAGCTCTGTTTGGAGTAAGCTGGACCGGGTGTTAATCAATCCGTCATGGTCTTCTTTACAACGCCCTAATCACGTGCACTTTGGTTCTCCAGGTGCATTTACTGATCATTCACCTACTACAGTTAGACTGGATCCATACGTGCAGGGTAGATGAAATTTTAAATTTTTCAATATGTGGGCTACATATGATCAGTTCCTAGAGATGGTCTCTTCTTGCTGGTCCTTTCCTGTATATGGTACTCCCATGTATATTCTTTACCATAGACTTAAGCTCTTGAAGGGGCCTTTGAAGGAGCTAAATTGACTTCATTTTAGTCATATTTCAGAATGGGTTTCTCGGCTTGAGTCTCAGGTGGAACAACTCCAAATTGCATTCCAGCAAGACAGGGATAACCAGCTTTTGTTTGAGCAGGACAAGCTTCGACGTTCCAAACTATCTTCTCTGAAGTTTGCGGAAAAATAGTTTTTCAATCAAAAAATCAAATGCAAGTATCTCAAGGACAGTGATAGAGATTCTAAGTTTTTCCATGCTCTCATGGGCCACAACCATCGGAGGAACTTCATTCTAGCTATTACATGCAGTAACGATAGATTTAGCAGTTCTCTCAAGGAAGTGGGTGATGAATTTGTGGCATATTATCAACAGCTGCTTGGCACTTCGAAGTCCACTGTTCCTCTTGACAATGCAGTTATACGGTGCGGCTCGTGTCTTCCATCTAGCTCTCACGACTTTCTCCTCTCCCCAGTCTCTTGTGAAGATATTCGCCAGGTAGTCTTTAGCATTGAGAATGAGAAAGCCCCAGGTCCTGGCAGCTACTCCTCCTTCTTCTTCAAGCAAGCTTGGTCTATTGTAGGAAGGGATTTCTGCGCTGCCATTCAGGACTTCTTTCATTCTAGTAGGCTACTTAAACAGGTTAGCCACTCAATCATTGCCTTGGTCCCCAAATCAGAGAATGCTTCTTCTCTATCTGATTTCAGACCCATTTCCTACCGTAATGTTATTTACAAAGTGCTGGCCAAGATTCTAGCTGGCTGACTTGCCCAAGTTTTACAGGGCATTGTCAGCCCCATGCAAAATGCATTTCTAGGTGGTAGGTATATGAGCGACAACATCAATCTTGTTCAGGAGCTTCTTCGCCAGTATAGTAGGAAGCGCTGGTCTCCCCGATGCTTGCTGAAAGTTGATTTCAAAAAAGCATTTGACTCTGTTCAATGGGAATTCCTAGCATGCCTTATTCGCCAACTTGGTTTTATTGCCAATTTTGTCATATGTTTATTATGCAATGTGTTTCCTCTACCTCTTACTCTGTAGTAGTCAATGGTGATATCCATGGGTTTTTTTTGGGTCACAGCGGAGTTCGATAAGGTGACCCCTTGTCCCCATATCTTTTTATATGTTGTATGGAATACTTCTCAAGAATGATCACACTTGCTTCCCAGTAGGAGGGCTTCCGTTTCTATCCAAAGTGTGCAGTGCAAGGTATCACTCACCTTGCTTTTGCAGATGATGTTTTGCTTCTCTCTCGTGGTGATTCCTCTTCTGTTCTTTGCCTTCTCCAATAGCTCACTCTTTTTGGCCAGACTTCGAGGTTGGACATTAATCTGCAGAAATCATTCATCTTCTTTAGGGGAGTACACTCTGTTAACAAACAATCTATCCTCACAATCTCTGGCTTTAGAGAGGGGCAATTTCCCTTCACTTATCTCAGGGTCCCACTTAGTCCCCATCGGCTATTAGCAAGCCAATTCTCCCCGCTTCTGCAGGATTTGCAATCGTCAGTTCAAGGATGGATTGGCAAACAACTTTCGTATGCAGGGTGTTTGGAGCTCCTCTGGTCTGTTCTATTTGGGAAAGTCCAGTTTTGGTTAAATATTTTCCCTATCCCTGCAATAGTGATGAGGAGCATTATTAGCATCTACAGAAACTTTCTATGGACTGGTGATGCCCGTCGTGGTTCCTCAGCTCTTGTTGCTTGGAAGACTATAAGCATGCCTAAAACAGAAGGTGGTCTGGGTTTATTTGATTTTTGCGCCCATAACAGAAGTTTTCTTATCAAGCAACTATGGCATATACATCTTAAAACAGACTCAGTTTGGATTCGCTGAATCCACCATTTTTACTTGAGTGGTGGCACCATTTGGACTGTCCAAGCACATCATTCCTTTTCCCTGCTGTGGAAAGCAATCATCTCTGTTAGGGACCTTATTTTTCAACACTGTGGGGACTCAGAGGTGGAGTGTGTCTCTTTGATGAGTAACTGGTCTAATTCTGCAGGTCCCTTTCTAGCCCATGCATATGATTTCTTCAGACCGGTTGGTTCCACAATGTCATGGGGTCGAGTCGTTTGGGAGCAGTGGTCCTTGCCTAAATAAAGCTTCATACTATGGCTGGCTATCATGGGTAAACTTTGAACTTGTGATAGGTTTTGGTTCATCCCTATTGACCCCACTTGTGCTTTCTGTCGGTGTGAGGCAGAGACTCATGCTCATCTGTTCTTCGCTTGTAACTGGACGGGTCGCTTGTGGGCAAAGATAAAATCTTGGCTTAGAATTGGCAGGAGGATGGTGACCCTAAACAATGCACTTCGTGGGTTATACTCCAAGAGATCCAATAAAGAGTTTTGGATGCGAAGAGTCTCCTTGGCCATCACGGCGTATCTTATCTAGGAAGAAAGAAATAAACGGGTTTTTGATACAAAGTCTAGAGGAGTTGATACCATTTTCAGGAGATTCCAAATCTTGTTTTATATTATGTTCCATTTTCATGAAAAAGATCACCTACAATTGGCTATCTGGTGAACATCTTGGATGATTGGCAGCAGGTCTCATCTTTGGGTAGTAGGAGTTGTTGCAATAGTTTATTTCTATTAGTAGTAGTCCGCAGCTAGTTGTCATGGTTATATGCATGGTTCATATTCAGTTCTTCATGGCCAGTCACTCTCATGCATATTGTTCGCCCTCTGGTTTGGTTTTGCATGGTACAATTTTGGGCGTGCATGGTGAAGTCTTTATCATGCATGCATTTCTACATGCTAAAGATTGTTATCGGGCCCGCCACTTTGTCTTGCATCCTCCTTGTGTTTGGTACTCATGGTTTTCTCCTTGAGATTTGTCGCTATGTGACTGCATGGTTCATGCATATTGTCTTCACGTTTCACTGCTTGCTGCTGGGCCCACTTCCTTCTGTCCTCGGGTGATACGTGGTCTTTAACATATGGCTTTGGGACCTTTTGTGTTAAGGGTGTTAGCAACTATATGTTTATAGTTTGTTCTGTTGGTTTGTTGATGGCATTTGCTTTCCTCGGTTATCCTTGGCACCTGTAGTCTTTGGGTTCCTGAAATAACCGATGGCTTGTTTCTTTAGGTTGTATTTTTCTTTGTGCTAGCTAGGAGCCTGTTCCTACTGGCTTGTTCTGTACGGGTGTATAATTGGCTTGCTGGTTTTCCAGTTAGTCTATCTTTTTTATCTATAAAATTCTAACATTTGATAAAAAAAAAAAAGCTCTCAATATATTATTACATTTGATAAAAAAAAAGCTCTCAAACCTGCTCCAAATAAGTGTTTAGCTGGGAATAATCCAAGCTCTCCCCACCCGGGCTCTGGCAACTTGACCCAAGGGTCATCTCCTTCTCAGCCATCTTCGGGTCAAGAATGCTCCTCTTCTCAGCCATCTCGTGGTGTCCCTTCTACTGATGACCGACCTATTTCAGCTTCTAGGACTCCGACCACGCCAATATTGGAAGGCCGCAATGGCCCTGCATCAGATATTCTACTAGGTACCTCAAACCAATCCCCTCCCCCACTAGTTCATTTCCCTGATTTTGCTCAATTGGAATCCTGTCAACTAAAAGAGGCAGACCTAGGAGAAGCCACGACCCTGTGGTGATTTTGTTTAATTGGGTATATAGCAGGGAAATTCCCTGGTTATGCATCCCTGTTGCACTTTATTAGTAAGCACTGGCAACAAAAAGCAAGATTCACTATGCATGATTTTGGTTGGTTAATATTTGGTTTTCATTCTGAACTAGAAATGCTAGAAACACTGAGTGCTAGCCCTTACTTTGTGTTTGGCTGGCCACTGATTTTGAAAATCATGCCTGAGTTCTTTGACTTCCAAGCTAATGATATGACAAAGCTGCCAACTTGGGTGAAATTACCCAACTTGCCTTTGAGATGCTGGACTCCTTTGTGTCTTTCAAAACTTGCCAGGATGATAGGGAAGCCAATCCATTGTGACATTCCCACAGCAAATATGTCCAGGCTCTCCTATGCTAGGATATTGGTTGAGGTTGATCTATTGTATGAACTCCCACAGGCTATCCAAGTTGTGTTGCCCAATGGCATGCCTTTCTCCCAGCAGGTCACTTATGAATCCCTCCCCAGGTTTTGTACAAGGTGTCGGGTTATAAGCCATTCTGCCAATGTATGCAACAGGGGTCCAAGCCCCATGAAGAAAAAACGACCTCATATAGCTTCTGTTTCTGGAGTTCCTTTTGAGGATGCTACTGTTGTTGAGCAACAACAGCCTGATAGTGCAGACCCTCCTACCGACCCTCCTGCACCAACTGCAGCTAATGACACTGTTGCTCACATGAAAGCCCACTCCCCTGAACTCAAACGCTCAAAGGTTGATGTCAGTACTAAACAATCTTCTACCCTGGATCCTATGTGCACTGCTGAAGAAGGAGCAACTCCTGCTGTAAAGTCTACAAGGAGGCAGTATCTAACAAGAAGCAAGGTTGCTGCCACCTTTGATGCAACCCCTCTAGAGAAGCAAAAACTCAAAGGCCTTGCCATCGTCCTCATGTCTATGAGTAGTTCTGATATTACTGCCCCTTTATCTACTTTTTAGTTGTTTATATTGTGGTCTTAAATTTGCAGGGTTTTTATCCTTAGTTTTGTCACTTGTATCTTTGGCCAGTTGTTTTGCAGGATTTGTGACCTGCTAGTCGGGTTCTTTTGGATGATTGATGTTGGATTTTTCTGTTTTGTGTGAGCCTTGTTGTAGGGTCTTCATGCTTGATGCTATTTTGCTGTTGTTGGACGTCTGTTTGGCCAGAGTTTATGGCCCTGCTGAATTGTTGTTATTGGATATTTCTGTTTGAGCCCTGTTGTAGGGTCTTGCTTGCTACTGTCTGATGTTGTTTGCTTCAGTGTGGGAGGCTGCTTTTCTTTGTGTGCCCTGTTATGAGGTTTTTGTTGCTCATTGTTGTCGGTTTGAAGGCAGTTGTGTAGTCCGGGCTGTCCTTTGCTATCTGGCTGTTTTATGCCAATGTTGTTCGGCTTAGTGGGAGCATGTTCCCCTAGGCCTTTATCCTTTTTTGTAGCTCAGTTCCCTGCATGAGGGATGTTCATGCTATTCCTACTGGCTGAGCAGGTTTAATTACTTTGTTGTTTATCTTGTATGCTTGTTCAAAGAAGCCTGTTCCTTTGCGCATGTGTTTCTTATTCTAGGCTACTTGTAGTCTATATGGGAGTCTTCCCTCTATGTTTTTAGGAGCTTGTTCCCTTTCTTTGGTTTTTGTAAATATTTTGTACTTCGCTGGTTCTCCAACTTTGTTTTGATCTATATATTTCTTACATTTGATAAAAAAAGAGAGCTCTCAAGCGAATCAAGAAAGAGCTCTCAGTCACCCGGATAAAGAGAGAATTTAAAGAGATGCTCTCCTTCCCCTGAAGTTTCTCCTCTTGATTATTCTGCTGCTGAGCTCTGTGAGCCCTTTCTTCGCGCTTCGCATAGCCAGTCCAAAATCAACACCTCTATTCAAGCAAACAACTAGCATGTGATGGGTCTCTCCCAAAAACCTAACGGGTATATGGCTTGAAGTTTTCAATGATGGGGATTTTGCTGGCAAATCTGTGGCTCCTCCCTCCAACGAGTAAGATAGCCCCATACGCTTGTTAGGGTTGTTCGATCCTGTTGAAGATTGTCTTGGAGTTAGCATACATCGTGTCTCCCTCACAACCCTAATGGGTGTTTGGGCTACTGATTCTAATGCTAGGGATTTTGCTGATGAACTGTGGCTCCTTTCTTTTCTACAGACGAATTAGATGGAGGTTTGAATTCTTTCCCTTCACCTTTTTTTGACAAGGATCTGCTTTTTTTTTAGCCTAATGGGGTCTCTAGCTCCTCTTCTGTTCATATTCAAGCTACTCCTATCACCATCGTTGGCGTTGATTTCCCCGTTGACATTATTGGTGCTAGGTTTTTTTATGATTTTGGTACTTGGGTTGTTGCTCTACAACTTCTCATCAGAGCTTCTGGCCATGGTAGGGTTTCTCCTACCTTCCCATCTCTGTAATGCTATCTCCCTAGTGTATCAGAGGGCCCACTTGCCTTCTGGCATAGCATAGGGTCGTGCACCTCATGTCTTGGTGTTATAGTTTGCTATTTTATTGGCTTTACATCCTGTTATATATATGTGTTGCTCCTCCTCTTGGCTGTGTTGTTGTTGGGCTGCTGTTTAGGTAGTCTTTATTACTGGATGGCCTGGTGGAATCTATTTGTTCTGCTGATTTGGATGTCGTAGATGCTCCATCTGTTGGGTAGTTACGTTGAGCTTGTATGCAGCTTAGCTGCAGATGCAATTGCATGTTTGCTGGAGTTGATGCTAGCTTTCCTTCTTAGCTTGTGTTATGTAGGTTAGTTTGCTTGTTGCTGCTATATGTAGGGTTGCCTTTGGGTTTTCCCTGTTGGGTTTCTGTCTATCCTTCATTCCTGTTGTGTTGAAGTGGTTGGTGATGTATTGCGACTGCTCCCTGGTTTATGATTGATGTCCCTACTACTCAGGGGTCTCGCATCCTCTACATGTTTCCCCTGCTTTTGGGTGTGCAGCTGCCGTCAGCTTGCTACTTTCCTATATTGCAAGAGTGACTTGGTTGATGATCTCCTCAATTAGGTAGGGGCTGCTTGATCTCAGTGTTTCCCTGCATTTTGTATGGGAGGTTTGCTACTGCGTGGTCCCTAGTTCCCTTATTAGGTCTCTGTTTTGCTGGCTCATTCCTGCTACTTATTGCTGGAATGGTCTTGGTTTGATTGTCTTCATTGTGGATAGAGGCTGCTTATCTCGGTGCGTTTCCCTTGCATGAGTGTTGGTTAGGTCTTTTCTTGTTGTATATACCGTCCTGGGTATTGCTGCTTTGATGCATTTTATATGCTATCTTGTTGTTTGTTTGGTGCTGTTGGCTTATATACTTGCAGAAATGCTGTTGCAGGTGTCTACTGGTTGCTGGTTGGGTAGTCTGTGGAGTAGGTTGCTGCACTGGTGTTGGTGCTCCCTCTCTTTCATGCCTGTACAGGTTCAGGCCACTGCCTACAGTGCCAGCTGTTGTCTGGGCTACGCTTTTGATTTTGCACATGTTTGCTAAATTTATTTAGCTTGCTAGACTGTTATTTTTGTTTCAAGGAGCCTTTTCCCTTCTATTTCAAGGAGTATATTCCCTTCTGTTCAAGGGAGTCTGTTCCCTTTCACTGGTTTGTATATGCATGTACATATGACTTGCTGGTCTCCAGCTATGTTTTTTGATCTATAAAACTTTCTTACATTTGATCAAAAAATAGAAAGAGCTCTTAGGCCCCTCTGTCTTAGGGCTCTAGAGTGATCTGTTCACCAGCATTGTAGCTTTGATTTTTGGTTTGCGCTCTTGGGTTTTTATGATGATGCATAGGGATGAGGTAGGACATTTCTTGCTCCTTCTCTGTTATGTCATTATATGATGATATGTTAGAGGGCTTCAAAGCCCTCTAACCTAACATTCACCTCATGTAGTTTAGGTTTTGTGGTCCTTGTGGCCAATTGCTAATACTGTCTATACCTTTTGCTTATAGATGGTAAAAAGTCTCTTTTGTATGCTGGAGCTATCGTGCTCGCCTGGTTGTTGGTCTTTTGGTTGTTATTGCTGTCATTTTTATGTGCTATTTTAGCTTGCTGCTGGAGTTCTTTTCACTTTGTTTTGACTTTGGTTCCCCTTCTATTGACTAGGTTGCTGGAGTGGATGGTTTTCTGAGGTTGTTGTGTCTATGCTCTAATAGCATAGAGTCCAACCTTCTTGTATTGGTTCCTCGTGTCCAGTTTCTGGTTTTGTTCTTAGTCTGCCTGCTGCTGTTTGTGACTGCATTGATGTTTGTCTTCTGGAGATAAGGGATATGCTTAGTGGGTGTGCTATCTTTCGGTGGTGTGAACCTTATGTTGGGATGTTGGTAAGCCACTGGTTTCTTCATCTTGCTGTTCCTGCTGATTTATTTTGGCGGGGTCTCCTGGGATATGTTCCCTCCGATTGCATGGATGGTTGGAGGACTTTCAGGTGCTGCTTCATGCAACATGATTTGTTGGACTCTGTCTTTGGTATGATGTAGACTATCTGCTGAAGGTCCTCCTGGGTTTTCCTCAGCCTGGTTCACACTTCATTTCCTTTGCAGGATGCTACTACTGCTAATTGATGGGTGTTGGCTATGGCTTGTTTGTGCTGACTGTCTTTGTGTTGGGAAGTCCTGGCTGGTATGCCTAGGCCTCTCCTTGCTGCCTGAAGCTTTTCTTCCTTGTTAGATGCTCTCCACGTTCAGGGTGTGTAAGCCAGTCTGATATGTCTGGCTGCCTCGTCTGAATTGGCTGGTCCCATCTTCATGCAAGTTGTTACAGGGGTATCTGGTTCTGGCCTTGCTATGCTTCCCAACTTTGTTGTCACTGCCATTGCTGCTCACTTTGTTTGATTTCAATACCTCCTCTCCTGTTTGGGAGGCATGCTACTATTGAATGCTTTCTGCGGTTAATTCTGTAACTTTTGCTCTACATGGCTGCTTTACTTGTATGCTGTTGGGTTTGAAGGAGCTCCACGTGCTCCCATTAGTGTTGTTCTACTAAGCTTGTGTGCTTTTGCTGCTGGCTCTGTTGCTCATGTCAGGTTGCTATATGGTCATGATCTTTTTGGATAGTTGTTCGATGTTGTAGACAATGCTTTGTCCTGTGATGCTGGTTGGGTCAACTGCCTGATTGGTTTGCTGCCGATTGCATTGTTAGATGTTAGGGTTTAATTAATGGGTTTTTGGGGCTTGTTTGCAGATTTTGTTGCTTGCTGGTTTTGATATCTTTGTTCAGTGAGCATATTTCCTATTGGGTTGTATTTATTTGATCAAGGGAGCTTGTTCCCTTTGCTTGCTTATATGTGCATGTCTGTATATTAGACTTGTTGGTTTCCAACTTTGTATCACTTTTGATCTATATAATTTCTTACATTTGATAAAAAAAAAAAAAAAAAAGAGCTCTCAGGCTTGCTGTGTTGCCTCTGGTTTCTCATTGCTGCTTAGGTGTTTTGGCTCTTGGCTTCTTGCTATTCAACCATGTTGCTGGATTTGTTACTACTTGCATGCCTATTCTGTTGGCAAGCCTGTCGACTACTTGCTGGGTTGCTCTCTCACTGTCGACTGCCTGCAAAGTTTTGTGTTTTGTCCTGCTGGTTTTGCAAGTTCTCTCTAACTACTTGCTTGTCGAATTGCTGGAGTCGTGGGTCAATGTTCTCTAGCTGAATTGAAGCTTCTGGCTGTTATAGGCGTTTATGTGCTGGTTTATGCTACCTGGTGGCTATGTTTTCTTTGTAGTTTTTGTTGTTCCTTTAAGCTCGCTAGTCATGCTAATTTGGTAGTTTGTTTAAGGGAGTCTGTTCCCTTTGTTCGTTGTATGTGCATGTCTGTATATTCTGACTCGCTGGTTTCCAGCTGTGTTTCACTTTTGATCTATACAAATTCTTACATTTGATCAAAAAGAAAGAGCTCTCAGGCTGAGAGTTTACATTTATTTTGGATAGGAGTGAGCATTTCTGATTGGCTGGTTTCTCTCTTGGATTATTGTGGTCCTTATTCGCTATAGGTGGTTGCTTTTGGATGTTCTAGTTGTTCATCTAGCTGGTTCCTGTTAATCTGTCGCGTTAGGGTGTGGGTGTTCTATTTGGTTTGCTGTCATGGTTATTGCTGCAACTGCTTCCTTCTTGTTATCCTCAACGGTTTGCTGACTTAATGCTCGGTAAGGATGCATGGCTTTGCATGGCTAGCCTTTTGTTGGGAGTATGTTCCCTTTTCTGTTTATATTTGTTTTCCCTTGTTCTGGGATTTTGTTCCCCTTATGTTCTGTACATGTATTTGAACTTGCTGGTTCTACAACACAGTTACCTTTAATCTTAATATATACCTGCATTCTGATTTAAAAAAAAAAAAAAGAGCTCTCAGTCTGTGCTTTCCTCAGCAGATAAGCACAATGGAGAGGATGTTTCCTCCTATGAGACTTCGGATTTTCGAGAATGCTGCTTGGATCTTGGTCTTCATGATGTAAATTATACTAGTTGTTATTTTAGCTGGACTAACGGTTCTGTTTGGAGCAAGCTTGATTGGGTTCCGATCAATCCCTCATGGTCTTCATTGCAGCGTCTGACTTATGTTCACTTTGGCACACCAAGTGCTTTTACATATCACTCTCATGCAGAAGTCCGTCTAGACCAGTATGTGCAGGGTAGACATAATTTTAAATTCTTCAACATATGGACTTCACATGATTAGTTCTTGGAGGTGGTCTCTAGTAATTAGTCATCTACTGTTTATGGCACTCCTATGTATACCCTCTGTCGCAGGCTAAAGCTTTTGAAAAGGCACCTGAAGGAGCTCAACCATCTCTACTTTAGCCAAATTTCAGAGCGAGTCTCATGTCTTCAATCGAAGTTAGAGGTTAATCAATCTGTTTTGCAGTCAAACAGGGATAATCAACTCTTGTTTGAGCAGGACCAACTCTTTTGCTTAAAATTGACAAATTTGAAGTTTGCAAAAAAGCAATTTTTTAGTCAAAAGATCAAATGCAAATTCCTTAAGGATAGTGACAAAGGCTCCAGGTTCTTTCATGCTCTTATGAGTCAGAATCATCAGAGGAATTTTATTCCAGCCATTATGTGCAGTCATGGCTGTCTTAACACCTCCTTGGAGGAAGTGGGGGCTGAATTTGTGAATTATTACCAGTAGCTGCTTGGCATATCCAAAACCACAATTCCCCTTGACAGTGCAGTCACCCGCTGTGGTCCTTGCCTTTCTTCAAGTTCTCATGGCCTCCTACTTTCTCTGGTATCACATGAGGACATTCGAAAGGCAGTCTTCAGTATTTGGAATGACAAAGCTCCTGGCCCTGATGGTTACTCTTCCTTCTTCTTCAAGCACGCTTGGAATGTTATTGGGGGGGGATTTTTATGCTGCAGTCCAGGATTTCTTCCATTCTGACAAGCTTCTTAAGCAGATTAACCGTCCCATTATTGCTTTGGTCCCCAAATTAGCTAATGTTTCTTCTACATCTGATTTCAGGCCAATCTCATGTCGTAATGTGATCTATAAGGTGATTGCAAAGATTTTGGTTGGTCGGCTCACTGAGGTTTTAACGGACATTGTTAGTCCCATACAGAATGCTTTCTTGGGAGGTAAGCTTATGAGTGACAATATTAATCCTCCAGGAACTCCTTAGGCAGTATGGCAGAAAGCGTTCGTCTCCCCACAGCCTGTTGAAAGTGGATTTTAAAAAGGCCTTTGACTCTGTCCAGTGGGAGTTCTTGGAAAATCTTCTTCGATATCTTGGCTTTCCAGATAGATTTGTTTTTCTTATTATACAATGTGTCTCCACAGCTTCTTTCTCTGTTGCAGTGAATGGTGACCTCCATGGGTTTTTCCAAGGGAAAAGTGGTGTTAGACAAGGTGACCCTTTATCCCCTTATCTCTTTATTTGCTGCATGAAATGTTTCTCTATGATGTTCAAACTGGCCTCCCAGCAGGTGGGATTTCATTTTCATCCAAAGTGTGGGGTTCAGGGCATCAGTCACCTTGCTATTGCAGATGATATTTTACTTCTCTCCCGTGGTGACTCCTCTTCAGTTCACTATATCCTTCAGCAGCTCACACTCTTCGGCCAGACTTTAGGTTTGGACATAAATCCACAAAACTCATCCATCTTCTTAGGGGAGTTAGTAATGCTCAAAAGCAATCCATTCTTTCAGCTTCTGGCTTTAGAGAATGGAGTTTTCCTTTCACCTACCTTGGGGTCCCCTTGAGTCCTCATAGGCTGCTAGCTAGCCAGTTCTCACTGCGTCTACAAGATTTGGAGTTGTCTGTCTAAGGATGGATTGGCAAACATCTCACATATGTTGGGAGACTGAAGCTTCTTCGGTCTGTTCTTTTTGGAAAGGTTCATTTCTAGTTGAATATTTTCCCCATGTCGGCAACTGTGATCATAAATATCATTAGTATCTACAGAAACTTCTTGTGGACTGGTGATGTCAAGAGAAGTACTTCTGCTTTGGTTGCTTGGAAATCTATTTGCATGCCTAAGACAGAAGGAGGTTTGGCCTCTTTGATCTCAAAGCCCGTAACAGAAGCTTCCTTGACAAGCAGCTCTGGAACATTCATCTCAAAACAGATCATGTCTGGATTCGTTGGGTGCACCATTTCTACTTGAGTAGTGGCACCATTTGGACTATCCCTACCCACCACTCTTCCTCCCCAATGTGGAAGTCTATTATATCTGTCAGGGACCTTATCTCTCAGCACTGTGGGAACTCAAGGACGAGCATAACTTTGATGAGTAGCTGGTCTAATGGTGAAGGTCCTTTTCTAGCTAATGCCTATAACTTCTTCCGACCGGTAGGTTAACCAATCTCATGGGACAGAATAGTTTGGGAACAGTGGTTTCTACCTAAGTACAACTTCATTCTATGGTTAACTGTCTTGGGAAAGCTTTGAACCCGTGATAGATTGAGGTTCATTCCTTTTGATCCCACCTGTGTGTTTTGTAGACAAGAGGAGGAGTCTCATAGTCATTTGTTCTTTGTGTGATTGGACGTGTTGTCTGTGGGTTAAGATAAAATCCTAGCTGAGGATTAGCAGAAGCATGATGACTTTGAATAGTGCTCTTCGAGGGTTACATCCTAAGAAGAAAAGCCTTGAGGCTCGGATGAGAAGAGTTTCCTTGGGCATCATGGTGTATCTCATCTGGGAGAAAAGAAACAAGCGGGTCTTTGAGGGGAAAACCAGGGAAGTTGATGCAGTCTTCAGGAGGTTCCAAATCCTGTTTTATATAATTTTTCATTTTCACGAGAAGGATCATTCCCTTCTGTATGTAGGCTGATGAGTATTGTAATGGTCATGGGAGCTCTTTGCTTGCTAATCTGCTTGGACATTCAGGTTTTGGTTGCTAGTGCAGGTGGTTAGTGGATTTAAGTATGTGCTGCTACCATTCGTATTTTGCATAGATAAGGATGGTTTATTTGTGATGGTAATTGGTTTCTCTTCTGCCCGGTTATCCTCGGCACCTGTAGTCTTTGGGTTCCCAAGATAACCGAAGTTTTGCTCTCTTTGGGTTGTATTTATTTTCTTGTGTTTACTCGGAGTTTGTTATCGTAAGCTTTGTTTTGTACATGTGTATATATGGCTTGTTGGTTCCCCAACTCGTCTAATTTTGATCTATAAAATTTCTTACATTTGATCCAGAAAAGAAAAGAAAAGAAGAAAGACCTCTCAGTCAAAAGACAAAGGGGGTCTGGCGGTCCTTGACATCAAAACCAGAAATGACAGCTTCTTTGCCAAGCAGTTATGGAACATTCATTTGAAATCGGACTCTCTTTGGATTTGATGGGTAGATCATTACTACATTCCTCATACCTCTATCTGGTTCTCTGATGCTAAGAAGACAGCTTCTCCACCTTGGAAGTCAATCTTCTCTCTCCGTAACAAAATGATTGAGCAATGTGGAGGGATTCCTGCAGAGCAACAAATGCTCTCAAGCTGGCACTCTAGATCGAGGTCTTTTACAGCCAATGCATATGATTTCTTTAGGTATAAAGCTGATCTTGTCTAGTAGGCTAGTGTGGTTTGGGAACAATGGTCTCTTCTAAGGAACAACTTCTCCTTATGGCTGGCGATGTTAGGCAAGCTGAGAACAAGGGACAGACTCCAGTTTATCTCCTCTGATCCTCTATGCCCTCTCTGTTAGAATACAAGTGAAACCCATGCGCATCTCTTCTTCAGTTGTGCCTGGTCGTCTTCTCTTTGGGGTAAGGTTAGATATTGGCTCAAGATTCATAATAGTATGCCTACCTTAAACAGAGCCATTCGGTTTGAACCTATATGGACATAGTACCTCGGCCAACTTCTTCCTTTTGGCCAAACATGAGGTCTACATTATGCCTTCCCCCTACCAACGTTTCTCAACCTATATGGACATAGTACCTCATCGAACAACACTCTGTTCATCATACATTATCAAGTAACACAAAACATCTATGTATATTCATCTACCAAGGTTTTTCCCCAATCATCACTTTCAATACCAACTCCAAACATTATCACAATCATACAATCTTACATTCACATTTGTATAATGGTAGTGTATCTACACAAGTAATAACAATTTTACAACACATAAAGATTCTATTTCATTTTTTTATCACAAGTATAGTCACCAAATCATGCTGCAACCTATTTCCATTTACTTGAATTGTTCTCACGTAACTCATCAATCTCACAGCAGAATTCAAGTATGAACCTCAACATAATTTCAATTCTAACACACAAAATGTTCTTAGCAATCCAACAGAATCACACTTTATGCATTTTATCATTTCTTTACACATTTCATGTAAGTTCTTTAATTATATGTGAAAAATCAAAGCATCAATCATCCATATCCAGTTTGTTTTAGTTTGAATAAGATCTTAGGAGTTCAACAAGGTCATTTTCATGCATTTCATCACACAACACATTCTATCTAGCCCTTTAGCTATGGTCGACCCTCTACCAAGTTTTGTGCATTCAATTTCAATCATGTTCTTTCAAAGAGTGGTCTGTAAATGAGTCTTTTCTTCCTTAGTGTTCTGCCTAGGTCTCTTTTGTTTCTCCTTGGTTACAAGTTTTTGAGCTAAGGTGTAAGAACACTTCTCCCCCACTCTAGGTTTTTCTCCTTTTTTCTCCCTGTCCAAACTGTGAGGTATTTTTCAGTCCAGAGATGAAATTAACCTTACCTTATGTTTTTAACAAGCTCCTAGTGTAGATTTCGGTGGTATATTCTTTTCTTTTGTCTGATTTTCTTCTTCCATTCTTCTACTATCCAGCCGGCTTATTACATTCCCTCTCCTTCCATGTTTTTAGCCTTTAACCTCACTCTCTAGTTCTCCCTTTCACCCACACAATCACTGAAGTGGACATGCAGTTGTATTTGGTTCAGTTTTCCGTGGAGAAGGGGCAGAGGAGCAAAAGCATGCAGCCGGACACATGCAGCTGCTGCTGCCGGTCCTTGGAAAAAGGAAGAGTCCTCTTCCCTTTCCCTTTCTTGCATTTATACCCCGCTCTTAAATGAGGTGTGGTGTTTGGGTGTTGGACAAGGCTATTCTTGTCCCTTTTTTGGGTTATTTGGGTCTGGTTTCTACTCTCATTCTCCCCTAGGATAGGCCAACCTTCTTCCTCCATGTTTTTCTCTAAGGCTGGCCGGTTCATGTCTCTCAATTCCACTTAGAATTGGCTGGCCGAGGACTAATTTTTTGTCAGGTTTTACAAAACATATGGATTTTTCAGTGCACATAGTTGTCGTTAACTCAGAAATCATCAATGAAAACTGTGTCGCTATCAATTCAGAAATCGACAGCACTGGTAGAGTCGTTTCTAGCTTAACTTTTTTTTCGTTAGGTGTTTACATTTTCCCCTCTTAATATAAATTTCATCCTCGAAATTAAAAGGACTCGTATTGATAGTGCCTTTAGATTATCAGAGCAAATACCACAGTAACCGACTCTAGGTCGTGTATCGGGTAATTCTCTACGGATATTCATCTACCAAGAATTTTCCCCAATCATCACTTTCAATACCAACTCCAAACATTATCACAATCATACAATCTTACATTCACATTTGTATCATGGCAGTGTATCTACACAAGTAATAACAATTCTACAACACAAAGATTCTATTTCATTTTTTTTATCTCAAGTATAGTCACCAAATCATGCTGCAACCTATTTGCATTTACTTGAACTGTTCTCACGTAACTCATCAATCTCATAGCAAAATTCAAGCATGAACCTCAACATAATTTTGGTTCCAGCACACAAAATGTTCTTAGCAATCCAGCAAAATCACACTTCATGCATTTCATCATTTCTTTACATATTTCATGTAAGCTCTTCAATCATATGTGAAAAATCAAAGCATCAATCATCCACATGCATTCTGTTTTAGTTTGAATAAGATCTTAGGAGTTCAACAAGGTCATTTTCATGCATTTCATCATATAACACATACTATCTAGCCCTTTACCTATGGTCGGTCCTCTACCAAGTTTTGTTCATTCAATTTCAACCACAAAAATAAATACGCGAGAAAACCACCAATTTCTTTCTCTTTTTTTTTGGTCTGGGTCTAGCCCATCCTAGACCCAACAGGCCTAGCCGGGTCACTGGCCCAAACCAGTGACTCGGTTGGGCACTATTGCAGGTTGCATGCGTGAATTACTCACATATGCACTGCACGATGCGAAGGTAATTAAAATTACCGTTGCATAGTGCCAACACTAAATGAAATGCAAAACGGGGAGAGAAGAGAAATGGCTTACCTGGTCTGCTGGAGGTGGCGGCTTGGATTTTTCAGTCTTCCTCTATCTGTGTTCATCTGGTCTACTTCTTGTGTCCTCGTCTGTCCTTAGCTCAAGACCCCTGTGTTGTTCGTTCCTTGTGTTTGTGCCCCCTCTGTTGGTGTTTCCTTTTGTCGGCCCCTTAGTGTTGTTTGTTCTTTTCTTTTTTTTATTTCAGTTTCTTCCTCTGGTTTCCTCTGTTTGTCCCTATTCTCTCTTATCCTTTTTTCTTTTTTCTTTTTTCTTTTTTCTTTCACCCCTTCTTTCTTTAGTTCGTGGCCTTTCTCTGGCTTTTATAAGGCTAGAGAATGCTTGGTTTTGTAAGGCTTGGGGACCGAGGTGAGTGTTTTTCTGCCCTTGGATCCTAGGAGAAGGGTTTTAAACCATTGATATGATCCTTCTAAAGGTTTTTAAATGGGAAACAACGAGAAAGTTCGGCATTTTTCTGCAACTGATTGATCATATCAATATCGCCTAAGACCACCTGAACTTGGTATGGGGTGCATACCTTTTGACCAAACCCATTCTTGTTTGATTTGGAGGTGTATAGCTCTATATTTGATCATTTAAAAGTGTCCACTGAAACAATGTAATATTTGACACTATGTTTTTGGCTAATTAGGGACATGATGTTGTGGAGATTCATGGAGAAAATGGGATGTAAACGTTTGATATTGTGGACATGGGATGTAAAGAGAGTGTTTCTTGGTCGAATGGTAGTGGTTTCAACCTTGGACATGGTCGGAAACGTTGTATTTAGTCGTCTGAAAGTACCCCCTCGACCAGCTAAAAATCAAAGAAGAAGAATAATAATAGTTGAAACGGTGTCATTTTGGCTAATTCCTGTAGATTAGGGTTCCTTTTGATTTAGGGTCTGTCAAGTTTCAAAGCAGTCTTTCATCTCTTGATTTCTTTCTATTTTATTTTTAATTTGCCTCCTTTTTAATTTCATGCAATTGTGTCCCTGTCAACTTCATTTGTCACCCCTGAATTTGAGCGTCGTTTACAAGTTAGTCCTTGATTTCTGATTTATTTAATTATCCCCCTGAATGACCACTAAACTTTTAATTTTTTCGATTTAACTGCTGATTTCTCACTAATTTCGGTCCCTCAAGTTGCGTGCATTTTGCAAGTTGATCCTTGGCTCACATAAATTCAATTAATCCCCTGTTTGCTCACCGGACTTTGATTTTATGTAATTAAGCCCTTGATTTAACTAAATTAGACTTTTCAAACTTCCAATTAAGTCCTTAACATCAGTTATTTCTAAATTGGCCTCCCAAGTTAATCTCCTTGTGCAATTAAAAAACCTTAATTAAATAGACAAACCTTCTTTAAAAACACACGTGTGTGTGTGTGTGTGTGTGTTTAGTTTTAAAAAATAAACATGGGTAGCAACAACAATCATATCAACCATCATACTAAAATATAGAATAATACAAAATAAACATGCACACATATATGTTTACACAAACATCCTAAAAATTTCAATAGAGAAGATGAGTTTTTCAATTCAAATAAAGTTCTACCTAATCTATTACAAGGAATGCAGCTTTAACTAAGGAACTACTATTGTCTCTGGACTCATTAGTCTTGTCTCTTACCATGAGCAGGACCCATCAGAATGGGTGATGGGTCCTGCCAAGTGCAAGACCCATTAGTAAAAAAAAATTAATTTTTTTATTCTCTCATGTAATTTTTTTTTCTATACAGTAAAGAGAAAATAAATTGATGAGAGTTTTTTTATATTGTTTAAAAATTGGGTGATCATAATGTTTTTCCATTTGAGGATGTATTGAATTTTTCTATTAAGACTTTTTTTTTTGCGTTTTAAAAATTCTTTGAAAAAATTTGAAAACTTTATAATTTTTTCTCTAATATTATCATATTAAAGTTGATAGAGCTCTCAATAAATTTTTTATTCACATCATATACTTTATATATCTGTATTATATATGAGAATTTTATAACAATAAAATCTATTAAAAAATAATTTATAAATATTATAATATAATATTATTTTGGGTAATATAAGATATTTTAATTTTATAACATTAGTGTATGAGATTCAAAGTTTTACCAACATTTTATTGCTTTTAGATTTTTTATTTAGTAGTTTTAAATTATATATATTATTAAATATATAAATAAATTATGTGTTAAGTCCTGCAATTAGCAAGACTCATTAGAGTTTAGTCATGTTGGGGGCAGGACCCAAAATAGATTTGGGCCCGGCTGCACAACAGTACCCAATAAGTTTGGGGACCCAAAAGCACTAGGTCCGAACCAAAACTAATGGCTCCTGCGTCAGGACCCAACTCACCTGGGTCCAGCGTCAGGACCCAAGACTTTTATTATAAGTAAAAATATTAATATCAGAAATATTTTTATTTGTGTTATAAAGATTATTATTTTTATTATAATTAATATTATTAATATAATAATGAATAAATTAAAAATATTCTTCTTTGTATTATAAATATTGTTATTTTTATTATAATTAATTTTATTGATATTAAAAATATTGTTATTTGTATCATAAAATTATTATTATTATTATTATTATTATTATATTTCTTTTGGGTCCAGCTTCATGACCCAAGGTTCTTGGGTCTTAGGTTTTTTATGTTATAAATATTATTATTTTTATTATAATTAAAGGTATTAATATAAAAAATATAATTATTTGTGTTATAAATATTATTATTATTTTATAATTAAAGGTATTAATATTAAAAATAGTATCATTTGTGTTATAAATATTATTATTTTTATAATAATTAATAATGTTAATATAAAAAAATATTATTATTTGTGTTATAAATAATATTATTTTTATTCTAATTAATAGTATTAATATTAAAAATAGTATTATTTGTGTTATAAATATTATAAGAACTTAGGTCTGGCAAGTTTAATATTATTAATATTATTATATTCATTAATATTATTAAATTTGTAAAAAATATTATTATTATAAAAAAACATAGAATCGATTTGAAGGGTAAAATCAATTTCTATTATTATTACTATTAACTTGGGCCAAGCATCCCCTTCCAAACCCAAGAAACTTGGGACAAGAAAGGGACGCCTCTCTCAAGAAGCTTGGGTGTGGCTGTAGTGCAAACCTAAATTCCTTGGATCTTACAGCCCCGCTAAACCCAAGATTATTGATCCTTCGTTAGGACCTAAGGCTAATGGGTCCGTCGTTAAAACTCAATGCTCTTGAGTCCTGCGTCATAACCTAATTTATTTGGGCTCTAGCAAGACCCAATTCTCTTGGGTTCGGCGTCAGCACCCAAGGTTAATGGATTCTATACCAGGACTCAAGATTCTAGAGTATTGTGTTTATAAATATAATTATTTATATTATAAATATTATTATTTTTATCATAATTAAAAGTATTAATATTAAAAGTAGTATTATTTGTGCTATAGATATTATTATTTTTATTATAATTGAAAGTATTAATATTAAAAATAGTATAATTTGTGTTATAAATATTATTATTTTTATTATAATTAATAAATTTGAAAAACATTATTATAAATATTGAAAAATAAGCATTGATTTGATTTGAAGTGTAAAATTAAAATTTATTATTATTATTGTTATTATCAATAATAAATTTTTAAAAAAATAAAAATTTTAGCACAAAAGTTAAATTTAATATTAATATTATAAATATTATTATTGGATTTGGTGTTCCAACAAAACTCAATACTTTTAAATTTAATGTCCAATGTAACACTTTTAAATTTTAATTTTTTTATGATATTTGCCAGCTGACAAGCAGAAAACTGAAGGACATCGAAATCCTTTAGTTTTCAATTCCCACAAAGAGGTTCGGGTTTTTTCTGATCATTCCAGGCGCACAAGAATCCCTGGGGATTATAAATCCCATCAGGGGTGAACTTAACCCCCACATGCTCATTCATATTATTATTATTATTGTCCACTGTTACAAATATTACAATAAAATAATAAAGCAAATGAAAGAAAATAAATAAATAAATAAATAAATATATATATATATATATATATAAAAGGACAAAAATTGACCATTGTATAGTGAAAGGCGCCAAAACAATTTCGGAAACAAGGACTTGGAACAGTATCAAAACTCCAAAAAGAGGGTGCCAAAGAATGTCCTAGTTTGTGCTGTACAAATACAATTTGCTCTTGCAACCAAGAACAAGAAAGGGAAGGCGATTTGCATTTCTTAACGCAAACCACTTTAGACTTCATTTCCATCTACAGCAAGCAACCTCGGTGATCACAACTGTTGTAATCAAGGGTGTAAAAACAAAGCTAAGCCTTCTGATGAACAGAAACGCAAAGTTCTATATGTGCAGCAGGAGATGGATCAAGGCTTGCTGCAAATGGAAGAAGCAAGTTCATGTATGTTGATAGGTACCATGGCAGAGTGTGATTGCCATTCTAATTGCGTGGACCGTGTATTCACAAAACTTCTCAAAGGCTTTGCCCATAACAATGAGAGCAACTAAACTTAATCTGAAAGTGTGTAAATGATACATGCACTAACCTACTGGGGCACAAACAAAAATAAACGGGCCCCCTCTGCACAGAAGTGGGGAAACCAGACAAAAAGGTGGGGAGAAATACAAGAAATGGGGAGATGAGACCCTGTACACGCCTCTATATCTGTCTCCATCTTCCCAAAGCTCTACACCGGTGGTAATTTACAAGATTTCCCCAAATAACCCAATAAATCAAAAAGAACAAAAAAAAATGGCCCGAAGAGATATCTTTGCTAACAGAATCTGGAAATGACAAGCCACCTCTTCTCGTCTTGCAATGCCCCTGCTGCAAGGTGACCAGCTTCATCTGCATGAAATTCATGACAATTAATCTCTGCTCATCTTAACTGAAACAACTGAACTGCCCACATCATAGGATACAGCTAGGAGAATCAGAGAATTTTGCTTGATGGTAACAACCAAAAAGTTAATGTGAATGCAATGATATCCTATCAGAGTTGATCAGAATCTGCAGCTTAACTAAGGAGTGGGAAACAAAAAAGAGAAGCCAAATCTACCTGTACACAGCTGTCATAAGGGCATGCAAACCCGACCCCAGAAGTACTGACTGCTTCCTGAACCGCACAATCCACCAAATTGCTCCATTCCAGACTAGAATTCCTTGGCCTGATATGTAAACTGCCTTGTACTGATTGAAGATGCTGTGTCTACAGCTGAGACGGCTGCTGTGGTGGCAGCTGTTGAGGTGAGTGTTGTTGTTCTTGCTGTGACTTTTGTTCTTGTGGCTGCAACAGTTGTTGGCAGGGGGGTGGTAAGGCTGTTGATTGTTGTGGTTGTTTGTGCTGCCACTGTGCTCCACCATTATGGCCATTCATGGGCAAATCTCCTGATAACTGCCTGTGGACTGAACCTAGGCTGACAGCTGGCTCACTCCCAGTTGCACTTGTAAGAGCTGGGCTACCAATAGGACCTTCCCGAGAGGCTGAATTTTCCATTTCAGAATCATGCAAGGGTGATTCTGATGATTTCCACTGTATCGCAGAGGCAGAAGAGACAACTGGTGCCACATTAGCTGTATCATTACAGCCCTGGGTCGTCATTGTGGATGTTCTTGTTCCTGTCCGGGAGATGTTTGGAGTTTGCTGATCAGTATGACTCTGATCATTTTGAGGCTTAGTTGCCAGATCAGAATTCACCTGACGATTCTTTTGAAGCATTCTCTGAACAGCTGGTTGAGGTTGACTAACCTGCTTCTGGTGTGGCTGCAGATGTGGTTGCAGATGCTGATGATTAGGGACCATAACTGGAGTGTTTTGGTGAGTGGCCGTTAGTGTTTGACCAGAGAGTACTGGTTGAACCTGGCCTTGAACACTATTATCCAAATGGGAAGGCATTTGCTGAAGTGGTTTTGACGAAGGGTTTGTTGAGCCAGAATATAACTTTTGCTGTGGCTGAGAATGGTTCAGGGATTGTGAAGAAACCAGTGGTTTAGACGACTGAATTGGACTTAACCCAGCCCCAGAATACAAGCCTGGACCCTGCATCAAGTGCATGATTTGCTCTCCTTTCTCTGCACCTTGGTTTCCTGGAGGAACAGAAAGGCCATTCAAAGGAGAATGATCAATCAAGAGGTTCTGGTGCACCACCATGTTCCCTCTTCCCATCCCCTTTAAGAGTTTAGCCTGCTGTGGAGACTGTGAGTGTTGTCGTTGTTGAGGGTGATGCCGAGCAGATTGTTGGAATTGCTGTGGCTGCCGTTGGCGTTGCTTTCCCATCTGATTGGTCAACCCGCTGGAACCAGTTTGGGGATTCCAGCTGACAGCATGATGTGGCAAGTTATGTTTCTGCTGCTGTTGCTGCTGCATTGAAATGGGAGTCATTGGGGAAGGTGGAGTTATAGGGGGTGGTGACAATGGCTGCGATGCAGTTGGTGATGGAATCTGAGAACTGCTTTGCATAGATGATGTTATGGGAAGTTGGGATTGATGTTGGGCATGGGGCACCAAAGCACTAGATGCAGCAAGCTGCTGCTGCTGGAGAAGCCGCTGCTGCATTTGCCTTTCTTTAGCATGGTGCATTGCATATGTTTGCTGCTGTGAACCTGTAGTATGGTTGGAGCCATGAAGATTGGGATGATGAGGATTGCTCAACATATTGGACTGTTGTGTGGATATTTGATGCTGATGCTGAGGATGGCCTGGATATGTCTGCACTGGCGTAGTGGCCATCTGATTAGCAAAAGCAGAACTCAACCCATTGAAGGCAGGAATTCCTTGGTTGTTCCCTTGTGTTGCCTGCATCTGAAGCTCTGATACCTTCATTTGTCTTTGATGCTCAGGGTTATGGCCAAGCTAAGGCAAAAATATAATATGTTGTCATATAATATAAAAGTACTGATCACTATAATGCAGTGATGCCAATGAAACGCATATGAACTTATACCATAACATCAAAATGTTGATTTCCACAGGAAAAGAAAAGTACAATTGCAAATACCAGCAGCAGAAAGCTTATTACACCAGATCAGAGTTGTAATGACCCGTGGTCTAGAATGTCATGTAACTACGATGAACACTTTATGTGTAATGCATAAAGCTATTAACTTTAAAAGACACGTATAATGCAAAACTTAATGAAACAGCCTCAGTCAAGAGCAATGCAATCGCATGCATGAGCATACTGAGAGAGGGGGGAGGGGGGAGGGGGGAGGGCGAGAGGGAGAAGATAGAGATGGAGTGCATATGTAGAGAAAGATTTAGTATTTACCCTCATATAATGCATAGCCTCGCGAGGTCTCATCGAGTTCCCTTGACCAGAACCAGTTCCAGAGTGCATATTTACAGGGCTTGGCATCCCAACCATATTGGGAGAAAGCAAATTGCCTGGATTCAGCATTGATGGTGAGGCTATTCCTTGAAATCCTGGCCTTGGGAGTGGCATGCTTCTGTTCATCCCTGGCATTATGCCCATACCATTTCCACCTGGTAGCATGTGAACACCACGATCAGCTCCAGAAAGAGCCCCAGAAACAGACAAGTTAGACTGCTGCAAGTTTCTATTAGATAACATTTGATTGTAGTGTTGCATTCGTTGCTGCTCGTCAACTGGTAAGGATGTCCTTGGAACATTGTATCTACCATCTCTGAGATTAAATATGACGACCCAAAATCAAAGTTTGAAAAATCACAATTTTGTTAAAAACACAATGATAATGTGAAGATATAAAATAGCATACTACCTGAGAGGTGCATTAAGGGGACCAAATGGTGATGATGAGTTACTGCCAAGAACCACACCAGAAGATCCTTGCAGAGAAGAGCTTGCACCAGAAGTAGGAAGCATTGATGCTATAGCACCTTGATTTGGCAATACCAAATTGCTAGCATGTGAACCTTGATACACAATGGGAAGAACATCTGGATTTGAAGCACTTGGATCACAGAGATCAAGGGGCCTTCATCCAAACAATAAAGTAAAGTAATATTCAATTTCTTGTACAAGACAAAAGACATGAAATACATTCCAGGAAAGGTAAGAAGATAGAAATTGCAAAGTAATAAAGCTGGATGTATAGTGATAAGCTGAACACCATAGGCTAGACCATAGATATGCACCGAAGAATAAAAACTTACATTAGGACACCTCCATTTAAGTTTGGGCAAACTTGGGAAAGAGCAATACCATGAGAATTGTGAATTGCTGCTATTTGCTTAGGATCCTGGTTTTTGTTCTTCACAAGATACAGCAATGAAAATCAGTCACGAAAGTATTTTGCAAAAGGAAAATCATAAACAAAGCATGATTGTAATGCTTTCAGATACAAAATGTTCAGTCAGGTTTTTTCCCGGGGTAGGTAAAAATTCTACTTTATACAGCAGCCACAAGGAACATGTCCTCAAATTCTGTAACAATCTCAAAAGAATGGAATATCAGGAAAAAAAACATGGTAGAAAATTGAGAAGAGAAGTGATGCCTGATCTATCATTCAGCTGGCAAATAATTTTTGGTATAAAGACGGATAAATAGAGTTTGGATTTTTTTGAATGGAAGGTATAAAACAGTGTTAGGTTGGGCTTCTGAGAAGTGAGAACTAGCAACATGACATGATCAGCACAGATACAGCTACACTTTGAGTGGCAAACAAACCTGACTCCTTTTGTAAAGATACTTCTTCCCAATCATGATAATTTTCTCAAAATGAGACTTCAGGGTATCCTCTTGCATTGGCCCTTGCAAATGTTGAAACAACTGTCTGGCACTGCCCTGCTTAAAATACAGCAATACAGAACAGTCAAGACTGTCAGGGTAGCAAAGCTTAAGCTCAATGGTACACGGCTAAAATTACAAAAGCAAGCATAGAGTTTCAGGTCAGAAAAGGACACAACATAACAACCTTACCTTTGGAATGCCAGGTAAAGTTGACGGGTAGGATTGAGAAGATCCAGAATCCTCAGCACTATCAGCCCCATCACCAGCACCATTATCCATTAAGATTTTGTGGCGTTCTTTGCATTCTTTAGGCTTGCGAAATATACACTGGACAAGTTGGGCAAGTGCCAATATATGAAATTTTCAGCAGAAAAAAACAAAGAGGGGGGGGGGGGGGGTAGGAGGAGAGAGAGAGATGCTTCACCGTCTGAAAAGTGAAAACTACTAATGTAGGGAAAAAGGAAGAGATAGATTTTTACCAGCTATGAAACATTGTAGACAGTAGACACTATTGTGTAGTGACCTGATATGCATCCCAAACAAAGAGGTAAAAATTGATAGATGAAAATATCTTATTTACCTTGAATTGAACAGTGCTGTTGATAGCATCACTTATAAGATCCCAATTAGGACCCATGTCATGCACAAGAACAACAAGAGCCTGAAGAAGCAGAACAAAGAAGTCTCAAGTACTTGATCAGAATTTTAGCAACCAAAGAACAGATTCAAGAAAGACACCAAGGGAAAAGCAACCTGGTCTTCAAAAAGTGACCAAGGACTTCCAAAACCTGGCTGCCCAGCAGACATCTGCACAGGAAATCAAATGCTCAAACTCATAGAAAGATATATCTAAGAAAACAGTGATGAGTTGAGAGCATATGGCACATGGTCAGCTACAACTTCACCAGGGAGTACCTTCATTGATTTATTTTTTCTTCCCCGTTCCCTGCCACCAATCAATTTGATGAATCTATTTGTGTTTGACATCTTACTCATCTGGGAAAGGGCTGGGGATGGGATGGACCCAGTCATTTGCGCCATGCTGTCAAAAGTATTATCTAGCAATTGCTTCATTATCTTTGGCTTCTTTGCAGTATGTTGCTCATATAAACCTTAAAGAAGATATTTCAAAGTGTCAAGGATGAAGAGGAACGTGAAATCATATGTATACCTGTCAAATCACTATTAAAATAATATGAGATGAATGGGATTTTACCACTAGTTCCATTAGAGCCAAAATGATGACTCTCTGATCTCTTTCTGAAATTATCCCTCTGCTAGTAGAAAAGCGCCAGTATAAAAATTAGTGTGTTTAGAAAATAGCTTTTATAACGCAAATTTGGTAGACAGAAGATTAGACAAAAGAAAACATTGATCACTCAAGTGCTTACACTACATAAATAAATGCACTAACAATATACCACAAAAGTTACATAAACTCATCATAAATTTGTTCATATCATCCATTTAATAGAAAGTATGGTCAACTTGGTGTTCTCTACCAGTTTTTCAATCAAAAGACTTACCATAACTACTCCCCCATCCCAATACCCAGCAGAAATGGCAAAGTTAGGAAAAGTGTTAATTCTTTTAGAGAGACCTTGACCAACATTGTCATCTGTGGACTGGATGCAACTTTAACTAGCGGAAGCTAATACTCATAATTTCTCTCAAGTTCAGTTTATCAGTGAATTTTGCAGTCAACAAACTCAATATATGATTCCTAATACCCATAATTTCTCTCAAGTTCAGTTTATGTGACTTTTGCAGTCAACAAACTCAATATATGATTCCACATTTTAAAAGTGCTTCTGCCCAAGATTGTTTTACACCCCAAAAGCAACAATCATTGAGCGAATGATCATGTTTTGACACATCACTGCAAGGTTCTCTGTCATATTTTGCATCAATTATGACTAGTGTCTGCTTTTCTTCAGCCATAATTTTATTAAAATGGTGATTACATGGCTCCTTAGCAATTGAAGTCGTACTTTAATTCATACGGTGCTCTCTCCAGGAACACCAAACATTTTTTTAAAAGTCTCTAGACCAAAATGCATGCTGAAATTCTAAATTAATGACACTACAACCTGAATTTTACAATTACCTGGTGCTCATCATATTTTCTGCTTAAAAAAAATGTGAAATTATATCTAACATCCAAACCTAAGAAAAGTTATATCACCTGATCATTATGAACAGTGGAATCCAGCTGCCAGCCCTGCTCATTAGCAGAACCCTGCAAAAATGGTGTTAGTCAACAAGCATTACAAAGAAAACCACTTTAGAAAGCACCCAGACTTTATTAAAATAAACTAAGCCCCCAGCACCAGCTGAACTATGAGAATTCCTAGGTACCAGATGTTTTGCTTTCTTCTTCTTCTTCTGTTTTGCTGACGTCTCGGCATAGTCATATGGTAACTGCCTTTCAAAATCTGCAGCTGACTCGACCTCCACACTTTTTTGTATTTGTGATCCGCCATGCAAAGTACTCTGGTCATCCTGAAAAGAATTAGTATCTCCACTTGACGCATCTGTCTTCATTGGAGCCTGGGGTAGAACCCCAGTGGTTCCAGCAGTAAAAGGACTTGTAAACCTCTGCCTAGAAGCAGTACGCATGCGTTTTGTTGGAATTGAACCAATGTTAAGATTATTAGCAGGTCTTTTCCCCTTCAATACATTTTGTTGAGGCCCAGTGGTGCAGTGTCCATAAGGTGAATCAGTTGCCAGATCATATGATCTTGCAGAAGGTGACTTTGTGAAGCTTTTCCATTTCTTCTGGTCACGTTTTCCTTGCTTGCTACCTTCAAAGACGCCATGCATATAGTAGGCACTTGTTTCTTCTTCCTCGTCATATGCATTGTCATGACATCCAAAGTCTGAAATTTGGGAATGAACCAATGAAAGAGAACAAATTCAATCAACAAGGAACTAGTAGATAAAGTACATTTAGCATTACCTGCTGGAGTGTCATACATAGATGTATCAACCTCATCCTGCATGTTATTGTGAGTTTTCTGGAAGAATAACAAAGTTCAACAAATAAGCAAGATTAAGATGGAACAAACTTGAAAACAACGTGATGAGGGAAAAAATCAACAGTTTGTAGTTTACAAGCATCAAGTGCCAAGCCAACTTCGCCCGCTAGAAGTCATTCTCCAGTATTCTTTCTAAATTTTGTCAAACTGTATGTCTTTCAAGCATAGAAAAAACCAAGAACATGTTCCAAAGCTTTCAAAATATTTTAATTACCTCACTTTGCATGACATGAGATTCAATGGACAATCTGTACATTGCCATGGCAGCTGAGGGAACTGCATAGAACAGGCTTTCCTGCAAATAAAAAGTTGAATGCATAATGAGTGATTTATGTGCAAACAAGGTTAGAGTAAAACACACAGCATGCATCTAAGATATCAAAAGGAGATGGCTTTGGTAAACATAAACAAGACAACAGATATAAAAAACATAAAGAAGGTAGGTATGCATACTTCCGTGAGGTGATCATCCCATGAAATGTCCATCATGCCTAAATCAGCTATTCTGTCAGGAGTTGCTGGTACTTCTTGAAGGGAAGGAACTGGCGAGCTGTTATATTTCAAAAATCTTAAAGCATATCCATGAATGGCATGGACAATGTTTTTGACAGGCTTTTGTATCTCTAACTCTTTGCATGCCACCTGCTCATGAACAAAATGTTCAGAATGGGTCAATACTTAGTACGAATAGGATGAAAATCATACCATTTCTGAAAATTAATGCAGTTCTAAACTCCACTAAAAGCATATTCATTTTATGTTATCAATATCCAAAGGAAAATGAACTTTGATCCAAAGCTGTCTTTGTGTGTGTGTGTGTGTGTGTGTGTGTGTGTGTGGAATAAATACTATCTCCACTTATCAGATGAAGTGCATTTCAATTAAGTGAAAAGTTTTGCAAAAGTGGGAATACTATAGATTGAAAGCAAAAAACAAAGGCAAAATGAATTCCAGGCAGTTAAATAGATGAGTATGGAAAAGGTGGTTTCCAAACATTGCTAGCACCTTATCAATTTCTCCAAACTTGTTGACAGAAAATTCATTCCCATAAAAGATTATCGACTCATGCTTGCCATTCTTTGAACCAAAACTTTGACAATTGTTACTTAGATACACCTCCATTGAGTGCCAGAACTGCATGACAGCCTTAGCCAGACTATAAGCAACTTTTTTTAGCTTCAGATGCTGATTTCGTTCCTCAACTCTAAATCTGGAAGTAAAAGCAACACGGCGACATATTTGAGCAGCAGCAGTCATCTTCCAGAGACGCTCCTATGAGGAAATAGAATAAATAACAAAGCTTAAATAGAGATTAAGTTAAATATAGGCGCTAATAGTGAGTTCTTAAATGTACAAGATAAACTCTTCACGAGGGAAAAAAAAACAATTGAGCAAGAAATTCCTTATATAAAAAGTCAGACCTGTGCAAAATCATTTGCCAACCATGCCATTTCTTCAAGGACAAAATCCCAGTGAGATTTCCAGTTACTCTTTGAGGGCACAGTTCCAACAGATAATTCAGCAATCCTCTTCCGCTCAGCCTGCAAGCCAAACTTTGTCAGTTCTTTTAAAAGCTTTTTGAAGAAATAGATGTGGTATGTTTAAGAGATAGTATGAAGGAACAACCTCGATAATCCGTGCCTCTTCCAAAACAGAATCTTCATGAGCCTTGTCTACCAATTTCAATTGTGTATTAGAACAAGATTGTGGGTCAAGGGGCGCAGAAGATTTTTTCTCTAACAAAATAAGGTGGGGAAGCTCTTGAATAGATGGATCATTATAGCCCTGGGGACCACTGGGGTAAATGTTTTCTCTGTTGGAATTGGAATCGTCAGCCAACATCTTGCCCGCCTTTATATCAGCCTCAGGTGCTACATGGTCATTTTGTTCCGCCCCTTCAAGATTGTGACACTTCACCTCATTTTGAGGGTGAGAACAACTTCTCATCTCTTCCTCACTTTTGACAGTAGAATCATTGCCAGAGTAGTTTTGATGCACAGAACCATCATTGATGGCAGTAACACGTTCAATAGACTTAGTCTCTTTCTTTTCATTCCCCATATTACCTGATAGTAAACTTTGTGTTCCTTCATGTCTTGATAGTTCTTTAAAAAGTATTTCATTGGTATCATCATTTCTGTATTTGGCACACAAATCACTGTCATTGTTTACATCTAAGCTTATGCTATTTTGGGTGCACGAGGACTCTGAATCGAATCCTTTAGTTCCCATTGCTGTGTTACCATTTTGACCTTCATCTCCATCTTTTTTCAAGTCACTAAAACCGTTAAGCAGACCCGGACCAGTTTCATTCTCAGTCTTTGTTGATTCAGCACAAGGTAGACCTTCAGGACCAGCAGAAATAACCTGCTGTCTTCTTCCATCATGATCACATTCCTTGGAAGCATTCTCAGTATCAGCTTCTGAAGGTTGATCATGCAGGTTATCCCTCAAGACATTGGACACTGTAACATCCAGCCTATATTCAGGCAGGTTAGCAACTGTTTTCAGTGCCTGCACACAATCAAGTTCCATGTTTGAATGGGTATTGGAAGCCTCAATCTGGGAAACCATACCATTTGAAGCTGGAGACTTTGGGTTAGAGACTAAAGTGATATTCTGGTCTTTATGATTGTCTGTTTCAGTTACCAACCCCTTCACATCCCTTGCACCCCCTCGAACTGGTAAGGAAAATCCATGACCACCTGAACTCTGAACAATATCAGTTGAACCTGATCGAGCACTATCACGGTTTGGTCTGGACCTATTCCTTCGAGCATATGGCCGAAAAATAGCAGAATCTTCAGACTCCTTGGCATTATGAGTCCCATCCATCTGTGAAGACTGCTCTGATTGAGTCACTTTATTCCTTCTACTAGGATTTGTAGGTTTCCTTTCAATTCCAAGTAACTCATTTTCACCATCAAAATTGTCAGCACTATTGGGCTCACAAACTGCAGTAGCCCCTGGTCTCCCACTACTTTCTACAGAATCCCCGTGAAGTGATGTTGTCAGTGGAAAATTGCCTTTTGCTTCACTGTAATACAATATGGAGAGGGGAAAATTGAAGCAGGAGAAGCATTAGCCAACTAGCAAACTATAAGTCAGTCAAACACCACAGCAAAAGGAATATACCTAGTAACAAACTGTTCAACATGATGATCCGTGAGTGAAGTAGACTGGACACTAACCGAAGCTGCATTCACAAATTTAAAATCCAAAGGATTGCCACCCTGCAAGTAAGGAAGAATTTAAAAGGGAGGTAAAAACATAAAAGGGTTCAAAATAGCAAGAAAAAGCTTAAATTGCCATACTTTCTCAAGAAATTCTAGCTCCCTTCTCCGTTCCTCACGAACATCATACTCTTGTCTGTTAACATCAAATTTTAGTTGCCAACATCAAGAAATTTAGGACATATTTTTCTCATGTAGCAAAAGAAATGCAGAAATTACAAAAACTGATAGTAAAACACACAAAAAAGCATGCCAGTGTTACCTAAGTTCTGCATGAGCCTTCTCAATTGCTGCTTGCCGTGGAGAGGTTTTTATACCAATACCAACTCCGCCATCAACAACCCCACCCATGGAATCAACTTCAGCATTTACTAGGGGAGCAAACCCTGGACCACATCCATGCATTACCACTTCAGTAGCTAGAGGCCTTGCACTCCTCCCATCAATTCAAAAAACTGTTGAATTCTTTGATTAGACATAAGACTAATATTAGAATGAAGAAAAGAGTGGCCTAGAATGAAAAGGCACTATCCCCCCAGTAAAATGAAAATGAAATTAGCATCGTATGCATGATGGATAGATCTTCTTGTATAAGTGTATCAGTCTTTTCAAGTCCAAAGGTTTGACTAAATTAGGTTGCAGGTGTATTAGATAGATGGGCTAGTCTAGATATCTTATTATGGCTTATTCAAAAATTCAAGGAGCAATGGTACGTAGCAAAAGTAAAATGTCAATGCATTAGATCCGGCCATCTATATCAGAAAGGTAATCATCCTGTCAAATTAAGATGTCTTAATATTATATATTCTCCCTTCATTCCATAAGCATAATAAGCTACGTGGAAGCATGCAGACATTAAAATGCTTGAGTTCTTGAACTGACCCGGTAAATAAGTATTGCATGTAATAAAAAATGCAGGAATTTAGATCTATGCAGCAGCTTAAAAATTATTTCTCCAAAATAGAAAAGGAAATAAGTGAACATCCTTTTAGAAAAATTTACACCAATGCATCATGCTATGGAAACATTAATGTCGAAAAACATATGATAGCTCCCCCAGTGCCCAAATCAGAAATAAAAAAATGAATACTCGAGCAAGCCAGACAGAGAGCTAAAAAGTTTGCCGTTCCAAATCTATAACACATGTCATTTGCAAATCAGCTTGTAAAATAATCTAGCTTTCTACAAAAAGTTGGAAATTTTTTAAACAATCTCAACTCTGCTTAAAACAAAGGAATCACAAGAAATAAAGCATGGACACATCATGAATACATTCCCAACTATTACACAGTTTTCTCTTTGCTAGCAAGAATCCTGAAAATTAAAGAGACTCTTTTTCCAGCCATAAACCCTGAAACATCTTTTGTAATCAACCCAACCAAATGATTTCCATGGCCAATTATACAGCAGAGTTGCTATGCCATTCTCCTTTGCAAGCATCACAAAGCCCCACCAAACTTCCACAAGCAAACGTGTATCATTCACAGTGAGTAAAGCAATCTGTTTCAAACAGGTTAGGTTTCTAAAAAGAAGCAAATACATTATCCATAAGTGTGCAAAACAAAGCAATTAATGATCACACAACAACCAAATAAATGTACTTAGTTCCCACAACATGCATTTCTACGCAAATAAGCAGCAGTGGCGAAATACATTAGTGCCAACGTCGTTTCAGATTCACACACAAGCAAGCAGCAGTGCCAAAATACATTAGTACCCACGTCGTTTCAAATTCGCACACAAGCAGGCAGCAGCTATTCAAAAACTTAAAACCACTAGCTTACCAGTTTAAGACACGAGCAAACCAAGTTAGTGCATTAATTCCCCACCACCTTTACGCATACAGATATGACTTACCGCGTAAATCCTTGAGCATTTAATCAAAAAAGGAATTGCCTTAAACAAACCCTAATTTCGCACAATTCTCAAAAATCCAACATTGCACCCCAACTCTAGGGTTTCCAACGTAGTAGCAAAAATCACTGAAAAAAGTAAAGCAATAATCACCTGAATTACAAATTTGAGAAGCTAGGGCACGGCTTTTAGTAACCACCGAATTGCACACTTTCTCTCTCCTGGGGTTTTTTCTTTGGAAATCAAAACGAAATGAAATTTGCCCTAGAATTTAACAACACCTTCGAAATTTAACCATCAGAGCGACTTACTCTGCCTCTCTCTGCCTTTAATCCTGTTCTTTATTTTCTTTTTTTCCTTCGTTTATTATTATTTTTTATTTTTGTTCTATCTGGTATTTTTGTGCGCGTGTTTTCTTTTCCAAATCGAGGGGGTACTATGCGAGACCTCTCCCTCCACTCCCCCTCCCCCTCCCCCTCCCTCTGCGTGTAGTAGTGGGCCTGGGTTTTACAATACATGAAGAAGAAGACGACGCCGATGGGCCCTTTTGTTTTTAATGTTGGGCTTTTGTTAAGAAAAATTGAATAGTTTCAGATTTTTAATTGCAAGTAGCTTGTACATCAATTAAATGCCCTTTTTTCTAATGGATTTTAAGGTGAATCAATGTCATATGTTACTATACTATATCATAAAATTAAGATCAATCTATAAAAATTAAAAATAATCACAATACTAATATAAAAAAATAAATTACTAATACATAACGATAAGATCATAAAAGAAAATAAGCAAAAAAAAGTCAAATAACATTAACTTTTTAAATTCGTGATCCAGGTTATTATATCGAAAGTGCTACAAATAGAAAAAATATGAAATCGAATCCCTAACAAATCAAATGTCGAAAGATGAAACAAAAAAAAAATCAATTACTCAAAAAGATCTAAAAAAATTTAATTAAAAGAAAGAGGGTGAAAATAAAAAAAATAGAGAGCAAACAAAAATTATCAATTAAAGGGTTAAATTGAAATAAAAAATAGCTTTAACATAAGAAAAAAAACAAATAAAAAGAATGAAGGTCAAATTAGAAAAAATAAAAAAACATAAACTTTGATTGAATGATTAAATTGAAAACCAATAAAACTTTAACAAAATAGCTAAAGAAGTAAATTAAAAATCAAAAGAATAAGGATTGAGATTAAAAAAAATATGAGAAATTGTAATTGAAGAACTAAATTGAAAACAATCAAAACTTTTATAAAAGAAATAAAAACAAAATAAGAAATCAAAAGAACGAGAACTAAAATTAAAAAAAGCAAAAATAAAGAACTTTGATTGAAGGATGAAATTGAAAGTCAATAAAACTTTAGCAAAAATGCCAAGGAAATAAATTAAAAATTAAAAGAATAAGGACCAAAATGAAAAAATAAGAAATTGTAATTGAATGGCTAAATTAAAAACAAACAAGACTTTTATAAAAGGAATAAGAAAAAAAATATTAAATCAAAAGAATAAAGATTAAAATTAAAAAAACAAAAAGGACAATCGAGCACTTTTTTGATAGAAAAAAGAGAAGAAGAGGGGAAAGAAGAAATGATCACGTGTGACAATTCAACCATCATACGTTGTCACGCGCCACATCATGAGGAAGATAACACGATGACGCTTTCAAAGACACGATGGAAGGTTATGTTTGGGCACCAAGTGGCGTCACACGCACCGCCTAAATAGCGTGGACGTCACCTACTCGTTGGTACATAATAAGAACGCGCTAGTAGCTTTCTTGAATAAAAAATAAAAAGTAAATGTAAAAATACCAAAACATCCCCTTAACCTTGGTAATTATAAAAAAAAAAAAAACATGTGTGAAAGTACAAGAGTACCCTCGAATGCAAACCTTATCTTTTTTTTTCTAAGGTTAAAAACGTATTTTAATTGTATATGAAGAAGGGGAAAACAAAAAAAAAAATCTTGCCCAACAACCCAACATTTTTTTATCATAAGGTAAAAAAGTATTTGAAAAAAACTAACATACCCATGGTAATCTTATAATGACTAATGAGCTAGTGGAAAAAATCAAAACATCCCACCTTCAAGGTTTTTTTTTTTCTACTCAAGAGCAAAAATATAATTTCATTGTAGCAATACACAATAATGTTATAGTAAAACACACACGTTTCATATATTTTGTTAAATAGTTAGTCTATTTACAAGATGTGTTTCCAAACAAATGAAGGTTTTATAATTTTCCGTAATAATAATAATGATATTCAAGATTTGCTTCCTGTGAATGATTATGGTCAACTGATATCCCAAGTTACTCCTCCAAGGTGGTAAACTGATATTGGCACAATACTCTACCAAACCGAAGTTCAAGAATTAATGTCAGAGAAAACTAAGTGTAGGCGCTACAATAAACAAAAAATTGATCAAGAACACAAAAGAAAGAAATGGATTTGTCAAGAACATTAGTGAATCATGATCTTTGAGGTCGACCAAAACTTTGAAAAATGCATCCAGCTTCAACCAAAATCAGACAAGTGGTGCTTCCACTCAATGTTAAATACAGCTTCCAGTTCTTGATGCACATGTCCAGTATAAAAGCTTTGCACATCTAAAGGATTCCAGTGAAAGCACTTACAGGGTATTTCTAAAGCCAAAAGCACATAGAGTTTTTACCTGTCGAAATAACTAAGCAACTATGTATAGAACAACAACCATAGAAACCTAAAATGCTATCTGAAAGCATAAACACTATGAGGTGATATATAAATTCCAAGAATAGTATGAACAAAAAAATAAAGCACTACCAACTTCTGTACTTGAAGGGTTGAGAACAACATAGCCAAAAACTCGATCGTAGAGCACAGGGGACTCAAGCTGCAACTTGGGAAGACACTTATCATATTAGCCTTTAGTTCTCATAATTGTGATGCTTCCTTTCCCTCCTTTTATGCGAATTTTAGTTTTTCCAACAACAGGCTTCCCGGAAAAAGCGGACATGGGGTAGATGATAGGTTCTTCATCCCTTAACTTTGCTTTTGATGGTGGAGTGCAGATCCGCTGGTTTATTTCATTCAAAGTGACATCTCTATGAACCCCACAAGGTTTGATAAAAGCAAATGGATAGGCAACAAAAATAGCTAACTTAGTGGGTGTCTAGATGAAGGACTTCATACCTAAGGGTATAAAAACAGAAAGTCAGGCATAGTTACTTTCTATTTTTCAATTTTTGAGTAGTAAAAATCTCCAAAACAAAAAAAAAAGGAAAGAAATCTAGTTATCTTCAAAGACATAAATAACATTAAGAATAAAGTCGAGAATGTTATAGTGGCGCGATACTTCTATGCTTTTTCTTGCTTCTCCTCCTTTTTTGGCCAAAAAAAACAGAAACCAGAACAAAGTCAAGAAAATATCAAACTCAATGACCTTAAGGAGAGATTCTTCCAAGTCATCAAAGGATATCTAATAAACAAGGGATGATAGCACATATTAAGTTTTAGTATATACAAGTAAAACAAAAAGAATATTTGAGAATATAGAGACCTTTAAAAACAACATTTCGAGGTGTTCGAGTAACACACTTTTGAACTTTATTAGCTTCAAACTCAGGAGGGTCATTGCAGAAATCTACAGCAGCAAATTAACATTTATACACCGTACATTACACCTAAATGCTTAATAAAAAAGGACTCGAACACTTTCTAAACTAGAAAGTTAATTTCATATACCTGAAATATCAATTTGAATATCAGATGCTCCAGGGAGATTCCTGGTTCTCACATAACAAAACAATTATATTGTAGTTGTAGGGTAATAAGGTGTAGAAGTCTAAAGTTCAAACAAAGCATACATATCATTGGGACTAAAATGCATCTCCGAGTCATTAAAACAGTCTGCGATCCACCGCTCAAATGACTAATCCAGACCATTATAACTGGAGGCAGAAATATCTATAAAAATATGATGCATTGCGATTCGAAAGCCTAGCATGGATATTCAAGTTCATATCTGTTTTAGCAACAGAACTTTGCAAGAGATAAACCTTGATAACCAGAATCCCATTGTGATGCTTATGGGAAAACTTCTTTAAGTGACTCTTTTGTCTCCTAAAGATGGAACCAAAAACATAAATTATGGAAATATTCAATACGAATACAAAGGAATATAAGGGACTAATCCGTTCTCTAAAGTAAACGGAGTGCACATTGATACTCCACATGAATAATATAGGAAAATAAAAGGTCAAAGAAAGAAAAGATGTTCAATTAGCTCAATATGATATTTAAGACGGATTTGAAAACTGCATTGTAGGCAATATTCTCAAAGCTCCATGCTCATTTCATCAGATAACTAAGATTAATCACCATACCTACCACAAATGGTTTGCATGGATACACATTGTATGATTTTTATAACCAACAACAAAAAACTAGTATAATATAAAATTCAAATTTCACATTCTTCTATCATCAGTCAGGTCATAGTGTTCCTAAGAAAAATTCCAGTTTATTTTGGCTTGAATCCCAACTTGGAAGTCCTGAATTCAAATCTCAATAGGTTGGAGGCATAGGGCCGATGAGATGGAGGACCACATGTCATGTCATACCAAGGGCCTTTAGACCTCCCAACATAGCAGAACCAAATTAAAAATAATAACGTGCTTTAGGCATGAGTAAATAGATAAGCAGCACTGATATTTGATTTTAAAAATATAGGAGTTATTTCTTCATCACAAAAGGAGGAATCTTCTAATTGAGTGTCAAACTGTAGCCGACGCCTTTTTAATTGCAAGCAAGTCCCCCTCCATTCTTCATGTTCCTTGTTCATGTTAGCTAAAATCCACTCTTACAAATGAGATAGAATAACCAGCAACTATCAATTACCAAAAAGGAAAAAAGGAAAAAAGCAAAAGGAAAAAAGTAAGTTGGAACTAAAACACCACCATCATGATCAACATGGTAAGCCAAATCCCCACAAGCCTTAACTGGAGTTGTCTCATCAAGCATGTAAGAAAGATTTTCTCCGTTCGAAGTCACTTCATCCCATAAACATTGAGATATGTCTATTAAAAAAAAATAAGAGCAACTATACATCAACAACTTCATTTATTTTTGGTGTTTCATCAAAACACGAGGTGCTAAAATATATATCTTCTCTGGGGAGAAAATTAGGATGCACTGCAGCAGCAACTTACCACCATTGAAATGTTTTTGAAGATAGTGCTCGTCACGTTGCCAACCCCAATGTTCCCCATTGCCACTTCACAATGCAAAGAAGAAAACAAATTTAGAATTACACACACAAATTTCTAACATCATAACAAGAAGCATAAGAAAATCACAAGGAAAATTTGGTGAACTATATCATAGTTTAAGATGAACGAATTAAGCAATGAAAGTAATGCATAATCACAAAACCACACAGGCAAAAATCAAACCTGAAATGGAACATACAGCAGCACGATAAGAACAAACATCAAACAACAGCAAATAACATTGTAAAACTGCAGCAATTGGATCAAATTGTTGTGTAGTCCTAACCATGCATTAAAAAAAAAAACATAACCATCTTTTGGATCTCTTAGCCCAGATGATAACATTATACCACAAGCTTTGCTTGGGTAAATTTGCATGTCATTATAAATTTAGCATAACAAGACAATAAGTAAGTAAAATACAGTAAAATAGAAAAAGCCAAAACAGAAGATATAATGATCCACTAATACATTCATAGCCCATATCCCTCATCATCATTTTAGTCCCAACAAAAAACAGAAAATAGAAACTGCATTTCCAATTAAACCCAGTAAAATAGAAATTAGATATTTACTTGTCATTGCTATAATCCACCGCCTTCTCTTCTTTCACTCGCTACTCGCTACCATAAAGAAGACAAAAAAGATCTAGCTATGGCTATATACTATATGGTCAGTATGTACATAGAACAAGACAGTATAGTTAAATATTTTCGTGCTACTATCTAATCGTAGTATGTATGTTATCGGTGTGAGATATCTGCTCCTTCTCTCTCTTCTTTTTCTTCTTTTATTTATTTATTTATTGCATTTGCTCAAGAAAATCTCACGGATTTTTTCTTGTTTTCCCTTTATAAAAAATAAAAGAAAGAAACAGGGAGAGGAAAATGAGTGCACCTGAATTATCTTTAATTATTTAATTAGATGTCTTTTAAAAATATTTTTGTTTTAAAAAATAATATTAACTGATATTCTTTTTGATATATTGATATTAAAAATAAAAAAAATTTAATATATTTTTAAGTAAAAAATACTTCTAAAAAATATAATGTGTCACAATATTAAATTATACAATATACTAAAAGGGCTCAGTGACCTTGTTACTGTTTACCTAGACACAAAACACTGTGGATTGGAGTAGTGTAATGGCAAAGCTACCCTTGCCATAGAGAGTTGTAAGGACAACAGGGAAGGGGTGGGGTTGTCTTTTCACTGTGATGCATTTGGCATTGAAGGAATGGTTGGGGAGAAATAGTCGATTCCAGTTTTGGTAGGGCTGCAGGTCCTAGGATGCGGACACCTGACACTGGGGCTGAACTATAATAGAAATATTAATATTTATAACACAAATAATACTATTTTAAATATTAATACCTTCAATTATAATAATAATAATAATAATAATAATAATTTTTAATTTTATCCTTCAAATCAACTATATGATTTTTCTTTGGTGGTAATAATATTTTATTTCAAATTTATTAATGACAATAATGATAATAAGAACAATAATTTATATTTTTACCATTTAAATGGGTCCTACATTAGGACCTAATGATAATGGACCCTGCGTCAAGACCCAAGTCGAATGGGTCATACATCAGGACCCAAGTGAAATAGGTCTTACGACATGACCTAATTCCCTAGGATCCGACGTCAGGACCTGATTGTCTTGGGTCCGATGTCAGGACCCAAGTTTAATGGTTTATGTGTCAGGATCCAATTCTATTAGGTCCTTCATCAGGAACTAAGGTTTTTTGGTTTTGGGTTTCTAAATATAATTATTTGTGTTTTAAATATTTTTTTATTATTATAATTGAAATTATTAATATGAAAAATAGTATTATTTGTGCTATAAATATTATTATTTTAATTATAATTAATAATATTATAATAAAAATATTATTATTTTCCTTATAAATATTATTATTTTAATTTTAATTAATATTATTAATAAAATAAGTAATAAATTTGAAAAAAAATATTATTAATATAAAAAAAACAACCATAAATTTGATTTGAAAGGTAAAATTAAAAATTATTATTATTATTATTATTATTATTATTATTATTATTAAATTAAAAAAACTATTATTACTATCAAAGAAAAACCATAATTATTTTTTAAAGATTAAAAAATATAACAATTTGGGCAGACAAGTTAAATAATAATATTTATACCACAAATAATACTGTTTTTAATATTAATACCTTCAATGATAATAAAAATAATAATATTTTTACCACAAATAATAATACTTTGGACTATAATAGAAATATTAATAGTTATAACACAAATATTATTATTTTTAATATTAGTACCTTCAATTATAATAAAAATAATAATATTTATAGCACAAATACTAATACTAATACTAATTATTATTATTTTTAATTTTAATTTTTATAAAAATAATATTTTTTAATGATAATAAGAACAATAATTTATTTTTTTACCCTTCAAATTGGTACTGCATCAGGACCCAATTATCTTGGGTCCTGCGTGAGGACCCAATTCGCTCGGGTCCTCTGCCAGGACCCAATGGTAATGGGTCCTGCGTCAGGACCCATTGATCTTGGATGTAGCCTCAGGATCAAAGTTGAATGGGTTTTGCGTCAGGACCCAAGGGCCATCAGGCCCATTCTCTTGAGTCTTGTGTCTAGACCCAATTCACTGTGGTACTGTGTCAGTACCCGAATGTCTTGAGTCCAGTATCAGGACCCAAGCTTAATAGGTCTTGCGTCAGGACTCAATTCTATTGGGTTCTTCATCAAGATCCAAGGTTCTTGGGTCTTAAATTTCTAAATATAATTATTTGTATTTTAAATATTATTATTTTTATTATAATTAAAAATATTAATATGAAAAATAGTATTATTTATGTTATAAATATTATTATTTATATTGTAATTGAAAGTATTAATATTAAAAATAGTATTATTTGTGTTATAAATATTATTAGTTTTATTATAATTGAAAGTATTACTAATAAAAATATTATTATTTGTCTTATAAATATTATTATTATTATTATTATTATTATTATTATTATTATTTTAATTAATATTATTAACAAAGTAATTAATAAATTTGAAAAAATTATTATTAATATTGAAAAACAACCATAGATTTGATTTGAAAGGTAAAATTAAAAATTACTATCATCATCATCATCATCATCATCATTAATAAATTTAAAAAAACTATTACTACTATCGAAGAAAAACCATAATTGGTTTTTAAAGATTAAAAAATATAAAAATTTGGGTAGACAAGTTAAATAATAATATTTATACCACAAATAATACTGTTTTAATATTAATACCTTAAATGATAATAAAAATAATAATATTTTTACCACAAATAATAATACTTTGAACTATAATAGAAGTATTAATATTTATAACACAAATAATACTATTTTTAATATGAACACCTTCAATTATAATAAAAATATTAATATTTATAGCAAAAATATTAATATTAATACTAATAATTATTATTATTATTATTATTATTATTATTATTAATCTGAGTACAAGTAAAAAGAGAGATGGGGTTTATCCCAGCAGCAAACCACCATTTCCAAAAAAAGGAGAGAGCAGAGTGTTTGAATAGTACAGGAAAAAAGGGCCCTAACGGTGCCGCTCCATCAAAAATTAAGTGGGAGAATGATGGGGGTCAGTTGCATTCGAGGACGAACTCTACAGTAGGGACCGACGACCGCAAGGGTATTGACTATCCTCCTTGTGTACAATGTGGACAATGGCACCCTGGGGATAACTCAGTTTCACCAAGACGATGCTTTGTTTGCAGAGGGGGAGGACATAGGTGGAGAAATTGCCATTATATGAGGCAAGGATGTCATTACTACGGCGAAAGAGGTCATTATAAAAAGAAGTTCCCTAACAGGGCCACTGGGTAAATGCAGACCTATAGGCAGCCGAGTCAGAGCCATTAACAGTCAGTCATAGTGAATATGCCGGTGAGATCTTCTCAATCAGGGGCAAACTCCAATTGAGGGAGGCCGGTGAAACAAAATGACCAAACCTTAAGGAGGATCTTCCACCTGACACAGGAGGAGGTCAGGGTTGCAACGGATGTGGTGGCAGGTATGCTACTAATAAATAACCTTAATGTGCATGTGTTATTTGATCCGGGTGTCACGCACTCATTCATTGCTAGGAAAATTGTCAACAAATTAGGAAAAAGGAGTAGAAGTGGTAGAAAAAGGGTTCGTAATTGGAACTCCGATGGGGAACATGGTTGAAACAAATAATATATATGTGGGAGTGAGGTTAGTTTAACTGGGTATGAAATCGAAGTAGACTTGATTCCTTTAGAATTGCATGATTTTGATATAATTCTAGGCATGGATTGGGTGAGTAAATACAAGGCCTTGATAGATTGTTATGCTAAAACTGTTACATTCCAAATACCCGAGGGTAGGAGGATGGTTTTTGAAGGAGAGAGAATTCCCAAACCGACCGCTTTAATATTGGTTGTAACAACTCAAAAACTTCTGAGAAATGGATGTAGGGATACCTCACTTATATCTTAAACTCAGATGACAAAGGTCCGCAACTGAAGGATATTCCTGTGGTGAAGGAATTCCCGGACGTGTTTCCTGAAGAACTACTAGGACTACCCCTAGAGTGAGAGGTAGAAGTGTCTATAGAGACTTTCCCTAGAGTCCCACCTATAGCCCAACAACCATACCGGATGGCTTTAACAGAATTGAATGAGCTAAAGACTTAACTGCAAGAGTTGCTAGATAAAGGGTTTATACGGCCTAGTAATTCTCTTTAGGGAGCGCTGGTTCTACTTGTAAGAAGGAAAGATGGAACCCATAGGCTTTGTATTGACTACCGTCAGTTGAACAAAATAACGATGAAAAATAAGTATCCTCTACCACAAATAGATGATTTATTTGATCAAATAAAAAGAGTGAGAGCATTTTCAAAAATAGATTTGAGGTCAGGGAACAAAATAACGATGAAAAATAAGTATCCTCTACCACAAATAGATGATTTATTTGATCAAATAAAAAGAGTGAGAGCATTTTCAAAAATAGATTTGAGGTCAGGGTACTATCAGATGAAGATTAAAGAGGCGAACGTACCAAAGACCCGCGGGACCATTGTAACCAATGTTGTTAAAATCGTGATTTAACTCGTAAAATCGTACGATTTTAGGAGTTAATATATGCTTAACGTTCCGAATCGCCTTAAAAACTCGAAAATTGATAAAATCGGGTTGAAATCGGTAAAATCAGATGAAATCGCAAAAAATATGATTTTAATATCGATTTTATGATTTCAACAATCTTTAATGGCCCTGCAAAAAACATGCTGTTAGCTATGCCCTGAAGGGGATGATATGGCAAATTTCCTTGTCAAACTCGATTCCCAATATATCACCTCTTGCCTTCACTTCAACGGCACAATTAACCTCTCTTGATTAACTCCTCCTTAATTACTTATTAACTTTTTTAAAAAACTAAATTAGGTGTTAACCAACTTAACTTTTTTAATATTTCATGATTCTAACCTACCAATAGTGTCCCTCATCACTTAGTGTTATAAACAAAAGCTATTTCTAGCCTAGTCAGGTAGTGTTTGTATGTTCTAAAAGTTTTTTTTAATTTTTTTTTAAGTTATAAATTAATATTTTTTTTTATATTTTTAAATTTTTTTGATGTCTTAATATTAAAAATAAAAAAATATATTATTTTAATATATTTTTAAATAAAAAATATTTTAAAAAATAATTTTTACATCAATTCAAACAAAGTATTTTTTAAATTACTAAGACAATTTATGGATTAATTAATTAAAAAAATTATTCGGTTAATATGTTAATCTTTAAGGAAAGTGCTAATGGAACAATCTATCTGGCTACCGGCCAGTTTCTCATTGCCCATGATTTTGAATAAAAATTATTCCCTTTTATAATGTTTTGCTTGATGGAATGATTAGTATGATGATTTTAAAGTGATTGAGTAATGAATTTACAGTAAAAATTTTGAAGTGATTTGCAGATTTGATAATGAATTTTTATTCAAAAAACAAATCTTGAACTATGTATAAAAAAAAAATTCCTTACGATTTTACGATCCGAGTTTATTTTGTATTTTTCGTGCCGTGTTACAAATATCTTTTTGACAACCTTGATTGCAACTATTACAAATTCTAGAATGGATGTGGGAGATGATCACCATGGATTTTGTGTCTAGATTTCCCAAAGGTAGGAAAGGAAATGATACAATATGGGTCATCATAGACCGCTTGATAAACTCCTTATTATTCTTGCTCATAAAGATGACCGATTTGGTAGACAAGCTTGCCAAGATTTACATAAACAAGGTGGTATGGCTCCATGGGATTCCAATATCCATTGTCTCAGATCGGGATCTTAGGTTCACCTCCCCGACTTTGGTCGAGCATACAACACGCCTTGGGGACAAGATTGGATATGAGCAGTGTAACAACCCCAAAATTTCTAGCAATACATTTTGAAAATTCATGATTTTTTTTAAAAATTTCGGCAGGGTTTCCCCTAATTTAGCCTATCCCAAGTTATCGACAAAATCAACATCAATCCCTAATCAACCATTTCCACAATTCAATGTTCTTATTATACTCCAACATATCTCAATTAACAATATTTCACTTTCTCTAACATATCAACTCAAAGAATAATTATTTTGCTAAAATGAAGAAAGAATTATCTTAACCATGATACACAAACCATAAATTATACACTTAAGATACTTCCTTTAATCATATATAATCTTTTAAGTACTGTTTAACACAAATGATATTAACTATATATATATATATCACCTTTATAATTAGAAAATATTTACACAACAGAGTACAAGTTAAATAAGCTAGTCTATTTAAATTCGTACATACACAACATTATAATCTTCAAAATATACAGAAAGTAATGTTATTATCAACAATTTACATATCCAAAAGATTTACTGGTAATAGAAGTAAGCTCTAAAACTACTAGGAGGCGCGATATTGAGATGAACCTGCATAATGATTTAAAAGATAATCATGGTCAATTAGAGCATTTACATTTGCATTAATATATAAATATATACATTAGTTACTCAAAAAAAATTCAACATTTACTATCATCTTTCAAGTATTATTCACAAATCAATAATCCAAAATCTAAACCTGTCCACATCATAGAACTTCAGTTCCAAACCAATACAGCTGGACCACCAGCACTAGTTCCATACCAGCACAGTTGGACCACCAACACTATTTCCATACCAGCACCAGTTCCATACCAGGATAACTAGTCCGCTAGCTGCCCATTCACAGGACTCCAGTACCATACTAAGATAGTTGGTTCACAAACTGCCAATTCACAGGGCACTAATACCATACCAGGACAACTGGTTCACAAACTGCCCATTCACAGGGCACTAGTTCCATTCCAGGATAACTGGCTCACAAGTCTTCCATTTTCAGAATAAATTATCATGGGAAAATCTATCAGCATTCTACATAAAATTTCATTGATCGAGGGAAAATTTAAATATTTAAAGTTCAGAGAAAGAAAAAATATTCAAGGTATTAAACACCTACCTGGTGTTTGCATCCTGATAGCTAAACTTGTCTACTGAGTAGTTCCTATAGCCTCGCCCACTCCTGCAAGTTCATTTCATTACCAATTAAATTCTATTTCAACAAAATCAACTTGTCATCAATTTAATTATTTCATCAACAACATCACCACAAAACCACTTTACTTATCAAACCAGCAAAACAACTCATTGTTAATTTAATTACTTCATTAACACATTACCACATAATTCATTTAATTTTCAACAACAATATCAACTCATCACTAACATAATTTCTTCATCATCAATATTACTACATAACTCATTTAATTATCAATCGACAATATCAACTCATCACTAATAAAATTTCATCATCAATATTACCACATAACTCATTTAACTCATTTAACTATCAAACAACAATATCAACTCATCACTAATATAATTCCTTCATCATCAATATTACCACATAACTCATTTAATTATCACTCAACAATATTAACCCATCACTAATGTAATTTCTTCATCATCAATATTATCACATAACTCATTTAATTATCACTCAACAATATTAATTATTGATTCAACATTTCCATTCATTTTTCTTTCTCTAGACCGAAACCTCTTCTCAAAAGAACCCATAATTATTTTTTCTTCAATTTTCTCAAATTGAAACATTACCCACTATTATTTCATTTATTTAAACATTAATTCATCATAATTTCATAGATTAACCCATTCAACCTCACAACTCATACCATAATTATACACTAATATAATTGAATGAAATCTTAACATACTAAATATATCAATTTAATTGAGAGGAAAAGATTTGTTACCTTTTAATTCAAAGAAATAAGAGATGGAAAGCTTGAAATCACCACACAAATTTGTTTCCTCCTTCCCCCCTTATTTTCCTCTCAATGCCTCCCATTTTTAATAAAAATCTTTTGTTCCCCTTTTGAGATTTTCTTGTTCAAACCCTTCCTAATAAACTTTAATCAATAATTCTATCTTCTTCCTTTTTATTTTTTGTGAATTTATTTTGGATGAACCATGATAAATTTCACTCAATTCTTCTCCCTCTCAAGCCCTAACATGGCCGGCCACATGTTCCTTATATTCCACTCCTCACTTGTTTACATATTTACAAGTGTTCCCCCCGTTTTCATTGAAGTCCTTTGTTTTATTTTAAAACCATTTGGCCCAAAAGTTTGACTTATTCAATTTAATCCTTATCCCACATTCACCTTATTAGATAATAATTTCCACTCCATTAACTTCTATATATATATATATAATTATTTGCCCCCCTTTTTTTGTAAATCAAAATACAGGAATTTACTCAGGAGTCACAAGCACTGCATTTGACCCCCAAATTGATGGCTAGTCGGAAAGAGTCATCAAAGTCTTGGAAGATCTATTACGGGCATGTGTACTATAATTTGGAGGAAACTAGGAGGAACACCTAGCATTGGTGGAGTTCACACACAACAATAGTCACCAAACCATAATAGGGATGGCCCTGTACGAAGCCCTAAATGGTAGGATGTGCAGGACTCGTTTATGTTAAGAAGAAGTTGGAGACCAGAAGTTGTATGACACGAAGTTGGTTCAGGTCACCACAGAGAAAGTGAGAACCATCAAGGATCATATTAAAGCTACACAGGATAAACAAAAAAAGTATGCTGATGTAAGGAGAAGACCCCTTGAGTTCGGTGTAAAGGACCAGGTGTAAAATCCCACATCAACGGGTGAGGACTTGGGGGAAAGCCTTATATGAGCATGCTCACCTTGACTAGTAAGACGCGTTTTGGGACAATGTGTGGCTTCCAAGAAAAAATCTGTGAGGCCCGTGGGCCATAGCGAACAATATCTTGCTAGTGGGGTGGGGTGTTTCATATGGTATTAGAGCCCGGCTCACTGGCTGTCCGATGGTGCCGACGGGTTCGTCGGGCTTCTTAAGGGGGGTGGATTGTAATATCCCACATCGATGGGTGAGGACTTAGGGGAAGGCCTTATATGAGCATGCTCACCTTAACTAGTAAAATGCATTTTGGGGCCATGCGTGGCTGCAAAGAACAAATCCGTGAGGCCCGTGGGCCAAAGCGAACAATATCTTGCTAATGGGGTGGGGTGTTACACCAGGTGTTCCTGAATGTAGCCCCGTGGAAGAACATGTTACGGTTCGGATTGAAAAGGGACCCGCTTCATTGGACCTTTCAAAATCTTGTAGTGAATCGGGCTAGTAGCCTATAAAGTAGACTTGCCCCCCACAGTTAGCCAACGTGCATGACGTGTTCCATGTCTCCTTGTTAAGAAATGCTGACGTGGATCCCGCTCGAATCCTACCTCAAGTTCCGGTAGAAGTCAAGGAAGACTTAACACTTAAATTGAGGCCCACAAGTATACTAGATTGGGGAGTGAAGGAATTACAAAACAATAAGATTCCCATTGTCAGAATCTTATAGCGGAACGCCTAAATAGAATACGAAACTTGGGAGAGGGAGTCTGAAATGAGGAAAAAGTACCCCAATCTATTTCAACTACCAGGTATGGATTATGAAACCTCTTAGATTTCGAGGATGAAATTCCTATTTAGGGGAGAGAATGTAAACACCTGTAAAAAAGAAGAAGTTATAAATGACCCCATCAGCAGCGACACATTTTCATTGCTGATCTCTGAATCGGCAATGACTCAGTTTTCATTGTTAATTTCTGAATCGGCAGCGATATGGTTTTGTTATTGATTTTTGAATCAGCAACGACTCAATTTTTATTGATGACCATCGCTTTAACAGTGGTTACGTGAGCTGACGAATTCATGTGTTAGCTGCAGCTGTAATACTCAACAAAAAATCAAAGAAAAAGGTTGACTCATGTTAAGTGAAAGTTTAGGGAGCAAACCAACCTGCCTTAAGGAGTTAAAAGAGGGAGGAAAAACTAGTTTTTGAGAAACCAAAACAGGGACAAGAACACTTTTAACCCAACCCTAAACACCCCACCTCATTTAAGAGCGGTATAAATGCAAGGAGAGAGAAAAGGTGACCCATCCTCTTCCCTAAAACCGGCCTTAACAGATGGAGCAAACCCTTCTCTGTTCAGAGAAAAGAAAACCACACAACCCTAGCTGCATGTTCACCTCATTACATGGTAGGATTAATAACTGAAACCATGAAGGGAGAGGGAGTGTAACAAACGGTTGAATTGAAGAAGAAAAGGGAAGAAAACTGAACAGAAGAAGAGGAAGAAAACCAGAAGAAGAGGGGAAGAAATAACTTGTTAAATCCCTCCTAAAGCTACTGAAAACCGTAAGGTGGTGCGACTAAGATTGGTCCTTCATCAGGACAAGGACACCCAATGGGTGGAACAGGTAGGTTGTTTTCATCTTCCTCTTTCATAACGCTAATTTATGAAATGTTTTAATATGAATGTCATAATATCATGTTAATATAAATTCCAAACTGTCAAGGGAGTATTTGTTGATGGTTAAATGATTAGCTTTGGCATCTTAAGTGGATGACTGAGATGACTAAATGATTAGTTTCGGCTAATGGCGTCCTAAGAGGATGACCGGATTTGGGAGTTATGAGTTAGTTTAAAGAATTGATGTGTTCATGTGTATTATGTTTTATGTATACCAAGTATATGAAAGACCTATGCTTGTTATGCCTTAAACAGAGAATAACATTAATGCTTTCATTAAACTATTTAATTGTTTATAATTCTTGTAAATATTTCTACTGCAGCAGGGACGTCTCACTAACAAGGTACCTAGAAACCCCATTACATGGGAACTTACTTTTGCAAAGAACCATGTAGTCGCATTTTAAATCATGATGTATTTTGTATGAACTAAGTGTACTAGATGTGTATCTATTATTCGATACTCTTGTTTAATTTCGTGATGTCTATTAGTAGTGTAGGAGTGCAAACTTATGATTATGTAGGTATATTATAATATGAGCTTGTAATCATGCAAACGCAATATTATGTGCATGTGTAAGAAATGTTGTTAATGAAATGTTGATTGATGTTTGACATATGGATTGAGCCTCGATAATGAGTAGAAACTGGTTTATCAATTTTCAGAATATTATAAAAAAAAAATTACCATTATTTTTGCTTTGAAAAGTCGGGTTGTTACATAGACACTAACATAGTGATACACAAGATTCCCTTGGTAAAAGGAAGTAAACTAGTTAAGCAGAAAACTAGACAAATGCGCCTAAATATGTGATTAGTACTTAAAAGTGCATTTTTATCAAGGTTTTATATCATCATTTTGCACTTAAAGTATCAATAACTCCTTAACTAGAGCATGTTTTATAATAACATGTATAATAATATAAGATACCTTTAATTTATGGTAAATGTTAATCTTAAATGCAGGCCTATCACATAAATCAAAGGATTGATTGATAAGTTTAACTACTGAAATTGAGAAGACAAAGAGAGGGCTAAGCTTAAAAAAGAGATGTTGGTTCAGTCCAAACTGGAACATCATTCGGTTATTGGATCATAACTAGAGCTGTAGAACTTGGATTTAGGTTTGGTTTATATGTATGGAAAGCTATGACATGAGCCTAAAACTTTCATGAGAAGTCTAAGATTTAAAAGTGTCATTTTCAAGTTCAAATGGTAGCAACAACAAAGAAGTCAGAATCTGTCCTGAAGCCTAGACATTGTTTAGTGTTTAGCCCATATCTCGAGTTCTAGAAGTCCAAATGCACCGATTATTGTTTTGTTGAAAAGCTGAGACAATTTCCCAAAACTTTCATGAAGACTATCTGTTTAAATTTTGATGTTAGCAATGATATTTTCTGCAGACAAGAAGATAAGGAGTGTTACCAAGTCAAGAGGTGGCCACCCACTCAACAATTCATCATGTAACATTCCCCATTTCTGGGATAAAACCACAATCTCATGTCAATAGAAAAAAAAACAGAGTAGTTAATTTTTATTTATATATATATATACATATTCATGGTCTTCATATTAACATCTACCAGAATTTCGACAGAATCCCCCCTATACTGGAAGGTCCCAAGTTACCGACATGTAACCTATTTACACTTCTAACAGTTCGCATCTCATAACTTAATTCCCGACCCAATCATCCTGGGTTTCAATTCCACAATTATACTCACACCTATCAACCATAATATTTATGATATGCATTATATAACAAAAATATCATTATGGATGGATAATTTAAATAAATATAAATACATAGACATGAAATATGGTTATATAAACTACAACGTTAAATTCATCCAATCAAGTTTAAACATTTATTATACAAATTAAGTTATACAACCATTTTCATGTTTACAAAATACAAGGGTATACTCCCTAGGACCTAGACTTTAAAAAGAAACATAAGCTAAGATTCTACTCCTGTCGTGCATGCGATGATCCTGAAACAAAATACATATTATTGCAAGGTGAAATATTTCCATAAATATAACAATATGAATATCTAATAATTTCAACAGGGTAACATGTATTCATATTTCATTTACTTCTCCCTTCTAGTTTTTTTTTATTTAAAAATCTCTTCCTTATTCAAACTATTAATAACCGTTCCCTCTGCCACTATCAACCTTCATTCCAGACTTTATAAGATCAACGTGATTACTTTTGCTTATCACATTACCGATACCAATTTCACTGGTATTGTCATCACCACCCCATAGGAGTCGATATAAGGCATTCCCTTTACCCGGAATCCTAACATACACTAAATGTATGCTGGCCATTCCATGGTGATCCCCTTACCCGAGATCCTAACATACACTGAATGTATGGTAGCCAATACATGGAGATCCCCTTACCCGGGATCCTAACATACACTGAATGTATGTTAGCCAATACGTGGAGATCCCCTTACCCGGGATCCTAACATACACTGAATGTATGTTAGCCAATACGTGGAGATCCCCTTACCCGGGATCCTAACATACACTAAATGTATGTTAGTCCATTCGTGACGATCCCATTACCCGG
>Ga0325404_1000227_pt1 | contig 54291 bp, 17 predicted proteins | sample PopdelMetagenome_18_FD_205664 | JGI IMG/M metagenome (GOLD analysis project Ga0325404, IMG submission 205664) | Populus deltoides microbial communities from Bellville, Georgia, United States - Xylem-Control-R1 | ecosystem: Host-associated > Plants > Phyllosphere > Stem > Wood/Secondary xylem...
CTTACCAACGATGGTAAGTGGATTTGTCGTGCACGTTATTATTTTTGAAACATAAGCATGTTCATCATCAATTATCTTTAAATTAATAGTAAAAGTTTTAAAGTTTTTTTTTTCTAGAACTTTGATTTGTATTATTTTGAGATTTATTTTTTAAAAAAAATAATAAACCTCAATTTCTCTATACACTATATCAAGAGTTGATTTGAATTTTTGTAAGGCTAACATGAAAATTGAATAGGAAAAAAAAGAAAAAAAAAAACAAAAGACCACGTGAGTCGTGAAACCAATAACAATTATGCCACATGTGTTGCTTGTATGTGAAAGGAATAGCAGGATGTTTCGACCGATGCTTTTGAAACAAGATTTTAGCTACTAAACAACAACGTACATGCCATTCGAACTAAATGACATTGTCCACGGGTATCTAAATTTTTTTTTCTTTTACTTATTTAAGAAATTATCTTTGTTGTCTTTGATGACATCAAACAACTATCGATTATTCAAATATAAAAGATAAAAAGACAAAACTTTTTAATTTTAAAGAGTAATGAAGTAATTTAACCGTTTTAAAATAAAGTCAAAGATCAAAAAGCTCTTTAACCAAAGTTTTTTTTTATTTTTAAAGGTAGAAAAATAATTATATTGTGCAATAAAAATAAAAAAACTATTTAACCATATTTATATCTATAATAACCAATGACTTGCATGAAAAAGACCCCTTTCCCTTAAAACAAAGCGAAATGAATTTGTCAACCAAAGGTAAAATGGTAATTTCATTTTGGAGCATCTTTGGACTGTTATTGTTAATTTGAGCAGCTTGGGTTTTTATCTTCCTTTTTCATTCCAAACACAAAGGGACTGTACTGTCTAAGTGCGTGGTGGAGACATACAAAATTCAGTTGAAATGGATCGCTTAAAGTTTCCGCTGCAATTTAAACGTGCATGCTGGTCGCTTTTTGGGTCCGAGAAAAAGATTTCACCTGCTAGCTATGATAGACCTCCTTTGTTGAGTGGACTTTACCAGTTATGAATTATTAATTTAAAAAATATATATTTTTAAATTTTTTTCAAAATATTTTTAAAATATAAAAACAAATACCCAACCAGTTTCATGGGACGTTTGGTTACTTTAACAGTAGATTTCTCATTGCATTGCGACAAACAAGAGAGGACAACAAATCAAACGAAAAGGCAGGAGAATCTGAATTTCCACCATTCGATAAATGAATAATTGGATGGCACGTGTTTTACCAGGCGAGCATGATGACGTGATAACGACGTTTACGCTACAAAAGAGGTGAGGCACGAACGCAATGAATAAACTGGGGCCCGGGACAGTCACAGCAAGGCTGTAAAAAATGTAAAATCATTATAAAATAAATAATATGACAATTTAAATATCTTAAAATATATAATTCAAATAAAAAATTATACATAATTTAACTTAAAAATCACTAGAAAATAATAATAAGAAGATATAGGCAAATATAAGAAGGGTTTAACAAAGATATTTCTTAGAAATTGTATACTGTTAATTCTATATATATATAATATATTTTCTTCAATGAATTATACTTTTAGGTTGATTGAAAAACTATTTTCCATTAAATAATAACATTTTAAAACTCTTTAAACAATGAGAAATGTAGAATAAAAATAATATTTTTAGAAAAACAAACACATCATAATATATTTTTGCAATATGAGGAGAATAAATGAAATAAGAGGGCCCCACAGGATTATAAAGCAAAGTTGAAGAATCATCACAGGCCCTAGGGTCGCACTGTCAGGGCGGGCCGGGTGTCTATTGGGACTATAAAGCATCTAAAGAAACAGCTGGCAAGCAATCAAATCAGAGGGAGGAGGCCTCTGTATCATCAAAACTCGTAAAATCGGTGCAAACTCGTGAGTTTATGTGATTTTATCGAGTTATCCGAGTTAATTTTGATTTTTAATTTTTTTATTTAATTCTATACATTAAATATAAATTTATTTGGTATAATTAGATATGCAAAATTCTAGAAGTTTGAAGCCTCAGAAGTGATAAATATGATCCCTTTTACACGAACCGCATTGTATAGTGCTGCCATGGAAGGCCCGTCAGGGGCCCACGATGAACCAATATGGGTATGTGATTACTACCTTACATAGTTACACTTCAGATTATGGGCCTTTCCGGCAACACACTAGGCTCGTCGTGCTTATGTTGTTGGACCAAGTTTTGATGAGATTTTTTTTTCTACTGTGTTTAATTTTTGTCTCAGATTATTGACTATCCGTTTACTACCCCATAATATTACGTAGGAGGGAGCAAAAGAACATGCTAAAGCAATATGCGGTTGAAATGTGAAGTGATAAAATTATTTCTCATTCAAATATATATATATAAAATTCATTAGCCATCTTATATTATCAAAAGAACTAAGCCCTCTTGTGAGGGGAATCACTGTTTATTATAACAATGCTTTTTTTTTTTTAAGTTCCTCCGATTCTTTGTCCCTCAATTTCTTTGTTTTCTTCTTCGGTCCTTTAAAATTGCTTGATTTGCTGTTGATTTTGATAATTTATTTTCTATACATGTGTATGGGACCTCGAGGTGTCAAAGAAAATTTCTTCATGCGTTTAATTCTTGACTTTGTAAAATAAAATTCAATTTAATTAATTTAAAATAATTAAAATTTCAACGTTTGAATTTAAAGTCTAAAAAAATATTCAATTTCTTTTTTTTTGCCAACAACAAAGACCGATTTGCGTTGTCAAGTCAAATGAAAAGTTCATGTCATTTTTAATTTGATCTCTTTGCATTGATTTTATTTAGGATCTGACTTGATAATTTATCTTGGTTGCCATGATATGAAAATCCTACAACATTAAGGAAAATTTTTTATGCTTAGTTGATGTTTGATTTTGTAAAATTAAACAAAATTTGGCTAATTTGAAACAATTAAATATTAAAGAACCTAAGTTAAAATTAAAACAAATATGGTAACTAAGGTAAACATGCAAAGCAAATAAGTTAGTGCATGTAAGAAGCATCTGTGGTGTTCAAGCATCGTGTGAGGAGCTGTCGAGCGGCTTTCGCTACAATGCTAGAAGGGTAACGTCGTGCTCTTCCCTATGATCTAGTGTGTGTTGGTGTATATGCGGACATTAAGCTCTGGTGGCCTTCATTTCATCCATTAACATTGGTTTCATTTAATTCTTAAATTAAATTTGGTATTTATTATTTTAATTGTAATTTTTTTTATCCTTTTCACAGTTGGATTTCTTTTCAATTCTATCCCTTAACACTTGGTTTTAATTTATTTTTATATCAAATTTGGTTTTAATTCTTTTGATCATAGTTATTAAACCCAGATCAGCCTGGCGGGTCAACTTAGTGGTTGGACCAGTCCAAGTTTGCCAAAAGACTGGCCGATGCAACGACCCGATCGACCCATAACTTGGGTAAACCCGAGTGAGACCCGGTGTTTTATTTTTTTGTTTCAAATATGATTTTTTTTCCTATACCCTTCTTTTTTCATATTTTTTTAGTTGATTATTAACACTTTTTGAAACTCACAATATAAATATTAAAAAATTATTTTATTTTTTCAATGTGAGATTTGTAACCCTTTAGTATTATCTCTATGTTTCAAATAAAAAGTTATGTTTTTTTAATGTGGGATTTGAAACTCTTTAGTATATATATTTTATGTTCCCAAGAAAAAAATTATTTTTTCAATGTGGGATTTGAAACTCTTTTGTATATATATTTTATATTCACAAGAAAAAAGTTATGTTTTTTCAACGTGGGATAAAAAACTTTTTAAAATATTATTTTAAATTTCATTATTTACAACATGTATAGCCTATATTCATATGGATTTTTTCTTAATTTTTTCATATGAAATATTGAAACTTTAAATATTTCATTTTAAATTTTTCCAGGTTGATCCAGGTTGACCCATAAAACCCGAGACCCGGCCCCTTGGCCGGGTCAATCCCTGGGCCGGGTTTGATAACTATGCTTTTGATTGATCTTTTTTGTTTTTTTTATTATTTTCTTTTTAATTTTATCCCTTATTTTTTTGTTGATTGAGAGTTAGTTTCATGATTTTATTAGTTTGTCTTATTTGGGGTTAGTTTTGGTCTCATGACCCAGGTCATGAGTTTTTGAAGATTAGCTTGAACTTTATATTTTTTTAGGTTTTTTTTTTAAATTGATCATATTTTCAATTTCATTCTTTAATATTAGGTTGGTTGGGTGTTAAGTTTTGTGATTCTGTTTATTTTTTTTTCTTTGGAGTTATCCTGATCTCATATATTGTGTTGCTGGCTAAGGGGTTTAACTTGAGTTAATTCGGGTATTTTTTGTTGTTTTTTTTATTATGTTGAAAAAAAATTAGATTAATAAGATCATTATACAATAAAAATTATCCTATGCTTATTATGCATTTTATGAATACTTGTCAAATTTAGCAGAGTTCAAATAATAGATTCAAAAATTAATAACTAATCATGTAAAAATTAATAAAAAAACATTTATTTAAAAAAAATAAAATCTTATTCATTTATGAATAATATAAGAAATTTATCAAAAAAAAAAAATTATACATATACTAAAATAAAATAATCTTTTACAGTAGGAAATGGCATAATTATAATGTTTTCTGAATTTTTTATTGTAGCATTTCTGTAGCAGTGGCAAATTTATAGTTTTTGGGTTTTTTAGGAAAAAAACGTTTTTCTTATATATTTTTTTCCTTGTACTTAGTATATTTATGATTTTTCACTTGACTTATTTATTACCATTTTTTTTCTTATCTTAATTTTTTTTAACAAGTTTTTAGTTTTTCCTTTTTTTTTATATATTTTTTGTTTATTTTGTTTTTTAATTTTTTCTTTTTTTCTTTACACTTTTCTTTTGAAAAATTATTGTACAAAGATTAAGAAAATAATGTTTCACTATAACAATTGAAATATTGTCTTGTTTTTCTATTATGTTAAAAATTACCTTAAGATCTCATATATTTTTATTAATGTATATGATATTCATTATATTTTATTATATGCAAGCATCAACTTTTTAATTCACAATTATATTTCTTACTCGATGTCAAAGAACATGTTAGCTAGACATGCATGGTAATTTGTTTGAGTTAAAAAGAAATTATTCAACATGTAACGCGGTGAGTTAAAATAGACATGTTAATATTTTTTATATTTATATCGACCCAAATAGTTCTTGATTTATTTAAGTAAATGTATGCAAATGCTTTTTTATTAGCAATTTTTTTGTTAAAATATAGATTTAAAAACTTATATATTTATTGTTTCTCAAAAAAAATTATTTGATCCATGACTAAGCATGGGTGAAATAACTAGTTGTGGGAAAGAAAGAGAAAATGGCAGAAGTTTGGATAGACCCCAGGGAGGCCGAGGTAAGCCTTCGACACCATGGCCCTTTCAGGAAGAGGAAAGAATAAGAACTACATTTTGGGCCCATTGCTCGATAGATTCGCAAATAAATATTAACAAGAAACTTTTGTAAATGTAGTTGGAGCTTTTATCTAATTATTGTTGGGCCCATTCTGGAAACCTCCTCTGTCTTCAAACAAAGAAAGAGAGAAAAAAGAAAAGCAGAAAACCTCCCTCTTGTTTTTTTAAAAATGCATCCTATTTTTATTTTTATTTACGTGGGTGTCCGGGCCAGCTTACACGCATCACGACTATTCCTCACGGCCTACTGGACATCCTGCAAGCCCAGGAGCAGGTAAGGCAAACGGGGGTGACAGGAGTGCACATAGAAGGTCGAACCCGGAATGGGGACGGAACAAGTCACACGATTGACCACGGCAACTAGGCCCTCAAGTGCAAGTAAAAAAAAAAAAAAAGAATGGATCCTATTTTAGAAAATAAATACATAAATAAACCATATTATATGATTTTTGTAAATAATAATAATAATAATAATAACGCTAGCTTCATCAAATAATTTGATAAACTAGATGACTGAATTTTTTTTTCTTAAATACCAGACTTCAATTAAAAAAAGAGAGAGAGAATCTAACATGGTAAATTAATAAGATTCAGTGAAAGCACAGATACTGTATTTGTTGGCTGTGCTTTAACGTCTCACCATACGACCATGGGTTGACGGCCTGTAATACTCAACAAGCACTGACCGCTACCCTCACCCCCAACCGTCAGCACACACAGGCCCATTTAAGTCATTTCCTTAAAAAGAACCCTTTTTTTTTTTTTTTAAACAGCCAGAGTCCCTCGCAGACGGAAGCAGGTCACCAGAAATCATCGTCCGTCAAGCAAACACCTTCCAGGGGCATTTTAGTAAATAAATAAACATATATCTCCAATTCATATCTCCCTGTCTAATCTGCTGTTGTTGTTTATTAAATTGAAGCCGAAGCAAACGAACTCGCTCTCTCCAACTTTGCAATTTTATTTCGCTTTTATATTTATCTCTCCCTTCCTCTATTTGCGATCTACTGTTTTCAAGCTGAGGCGGAGGCGGTGTTGCAGCAATTCGCGTCACCTCTTCGGGATCACTTTTCGTCTCTCCCTCCCTCCCTAAATTAACTCCATGGCGTCGGAAAATTTCACTGACAAAAACGTGGTGTTCAGAAAACTGAAAGCGAAATCGGATAACAAGGTTATTCCTTATTGATTTTGTTATGGATCTGATTCAGATCTGGAAATTTTATTGTTATTAAATTGGATCTGGAATTTACGATTTCGTGTGTTTGTTATTAGATGTGTTTTGATTGTAATGCGAAAAATCCTACTTGGGCTTCAGTAACGTACGGGATCTTCCTTTGCATCGACTGCTCTGCTGTTCACCGTAGTCTCGGTGTACACATCAGCTTCGTTAGGTAAATTTATTCTCTGTTTTTTTTAGTTCCGTGTTTAATTATCCGATTGTGCATTTAATTTAGATTTAAATGACAGTTTTGTTTTCCTTTTAAAGTAGAATGAAGCTTGTTGATGCACAGGATTGGTGCAAAAAGTTAATTTTATTTGGATCAGATAATGTGAAGTGAGAATTGCACGTGATAGATTTGGAGATTAACCAATATGATTTTTTTTTTACTGAGAGATAATGTGATCATTGCTTTGGAAAATTAAGAGGGGAACAATCAAGCATCACATAAAAAATGAATGCTTCCTCTTTAAACTACCTGGCATCTTGTCAATTAGTTTGGACTAGGTTGTTGGGGTAGTTTTAGTTTTATTTCACTGCTGGATCAATGGTAGTGTATGCATGATTCTTTTTGCAAGTAGACCTTTGCATTTTGGAAATAATGGCTGTAAAATTTAGAATGCGGTTGGTACGATGTAACCAATGGCGGTAAAATTGAGATCTCAATTTCAGAAAATTTACTCAGAAAATTTACTCTGGGTTTCTCTGTATCTATAGACTGGAGAGACATGTTCCAACTCCAAACCAAGTTTTGGTGACATCTTTGCTCTCATTAGAGTTATATATATTAAAATAAGGGTTTCTGTTTATCCTCTTTTCTTCTAGCATTTATTTTTCAGGAACAACTGTGATGCAATGTTATTTCCTATTCATATAGGTCTACGAATTTAGATTCATGGAGTCCAGAGCAATTGAGAACAATGAGCTTTGGGGGAAATAATCGCGCTCACGCTTTCTTTAAGCAGCATGGTTGGACTGATGGGGGGGAAATTGAGGCCAAGTATACATCTAGAGCTGCAGAGTTATATAGGCAAATACTTTCAAAAGAAGTTGCTAAAAGTATGGCAGAAGAAGCTGGCTTGCCATCATCCCCTGTTACTTCAAAGTCAGCCCAAGCAGCAAATGGAATTCCTGATGTCAAGATTAATGATGCTCCTAAAGAAAGCTCATTAGGAAAACAAGAAACACCTGATTTAGTTCGTTCCCCAAAAGCTTCTCGCTCGGTTATTACCAGTTCTGTGAAGAAGCCACTTGGTGCAAAGAGAACTGGGAAAACAGGGGGGCTTGGTGCTAGAAAGCTTGCTACGAAGGTAGGCTTTTGCCTCTAACTTGTAGAAGTATCATCAGTTATCTTAGAAGCATATGTCAGCTTGACATTTTTTTACCTAGCCTGCTTCTTAATAGTACAGCCTTCAATTGCAGCCTAGTGAAAATCTCTATGACCAGAAGCCTGAAGAACCAGCACTTCCTGTAACTTCCACAACTAACAACAACAACAACAACAACACAAAAGCTGGCACATCTTTTGCATCTCGCTTTGAGTATGTAGATAATGTTCAACCTGCTGAGATGATTTCTGGTGGCCCACAAGTGATTAGTCATGTATCTCCGCCAAAGTCATCAAGCTTTTTCGCAGAATTCGGGATGGAAAGTGGTTTTCCTAAGAAAGGAAGCTCAAACTACTCAAAAGTTCAAGTAAGCTCTTTAACATGCATTATCTGCTCATGGTCAACTGTAGAAAACCAGGCAATACTTACACTTCCAGCAAATAACCACCAGTTAATGCAATATCACCTAACTGTGACTTCTCAAATCTAGAGACTGCAACCTTTGAAAGGATCCAGGTTTTTATACCAGGCAAGAGTCTGAAAAAAATGTATGTCAAGATGATATTGAAATTTTTGGTTTCATCGGCCAACTGAATTTTAGACTATTAATTAATTTGTTAGATTTTAATTCTCTTCCCAAATCTGGTTCAAATTTATGGTAAGTTGCTACCAATCAGCTTTTTTTTTCCCACACTATATTCAGTGCTTAAACAAATCAAAGCATTTCATATGCAGAGTTGAAAAGGGGAAAAAAGCCATTTTCTTAAGTAGCACAAATTGAGAGTTTGTAAAATTTGCGAGGAATGTGAAAAGCATCTATGTCCTTCCATTATGTGTTTGCTAGTTGTTCTGTCAAATTGTACTCATCACTTTTGAGTGTTTGATTTTCAACAAAAACGAGGCATCATGACATTTAGCTTGTGATGACACTTCCAAACTGGTTTAAACTCTCTCATAAGCTAGTAAAATTGAAATTTCTTTTGAAGTTGTAGGGTTAAATTTGCATAATACCTGCGCTTAAGCTGCTATTTTTGCATTGTAATAATGTTGTGACGTTTTAGTGACTTTTTCAATCTCTTTTTTATTTTTCAGCATGCAAGTCTAGGTTTTGCAAATTATGTCTGTCCAGTAAAAAGAAATAAGGGTCGTCAGTTCTCATGGAGTATTTGCGGGAAAATCAATAGAGTGACAGCTTTGTGTTTTTACCTGAAACTACACAGTGGAGTTTTTTAAGTTAGTTTTATTTTGTATTTCAATGTCATTCTTTTGGTTTCACTAGGTTTTTGTGTTGGTATTATAAAAAAGTCTTGAGTTGATGGGTTTCCTAATTCACTTATGTGCAAGTCTCGTGGTGCTTACTCTTACCTAAATGCTTTTCTTTTTAGCATGATTCTGTACTTACTGAATAATGGGTATGTTAAATTTGTATTTTACATCATCAAAGGGGTGTTTATTTTCTGTTATGAGATTACCTGTAAGTCATTCCTTTTCAATAAGAGGATTTAAAACATAGTTGATTTTGTCTGAGAGTTTATGTTTAAGAACCATGAAGATAAATATCATAGAATAGGTAATGTTTCTGCAGAAACCTACTCTCTGTTGGTTGTGATACTTTTGTGTATCTCTATTTTTTCTTCTCTAGCTGCATATAAAAAGAATCTTGATATTAGTGGTGTTTTTCTTGCTCAGTAACAGTCTTGATATTTTATGTTTTCTATTATTTGTTAGCATTCTTGTCATCAATCACTTTACTTATGTTTTGGGAATTGCATGTGACATTGGAGATGTTATGCCCATTGTTACTGGAATTTGTCAGATGACACTAGTGATTTAGTCAGCAAGGAATTTGTTTGTTTAGTCCTGTACTTGTTTGTTCATACATCCTGTTATTATCAGATTCAGGAAACAGATGAAGCAAGAAAGAAGTTCTCAAATGCAAAATCAATCTCATCAGCCCAATTTTTTGGTGATCAGAACAAAGCTGATGCTGATGCTCAAGTTTCATTGCAGAAATTCTCTGTATGCCCTCTTGCTACCACTATCTAAATATATGTAAATTTTATTTTGTTTATAGTGACAGGTTTCAAGAATTTCATCCCATTCTCTCTCTGTTTGTTGTGATTTTACTACCATTAGTTCATCCTTTTCTGCTCTGTCGGTCACTAGATTGAAATTATGGATCATTTTTTTGTTCCAACCAGAAGTTTCTTTACTCAGCCAGGGATTTTTTCCCCCTGCTAACATCTACCCTTATCTGGGAAAAGAACTGTGGTTTTTGGATGATGTGAGTGAGAATTCCAAATTCTTACCCTTGCCTCCCCTTCCCATTCCGAACTTAGGTTCTAGCATGCAGGAAAAATGGCAAAATGCTGCGGTTACATAGAAGTGCTTTTTTTACTGAACCAGTTAGGCAATGAGGAGTCAAATCACCAATGACTCCATGGTCTTCCACGCAGTATCTCACGTATCAAACCCATACCACATGCCAGACTTGATGGAACTGCCTCATAAGCTAGACAATTCTTTCCACATACCATTGCATACATCCTATCTGCTTTAACTGTAATGGGCATCGACCAGCTCATTTCTAATGAAGGCCACAACTAGCCACTAAAATCTTGCATTTCTTTCTTCTGAAATTTTATTTAAGGTTAAAGGGTGGAAGTTTTATGCTGTTTCAGGGCTCTTCAGCTATATCAAGTGCTGATCTTTTTGGTCAAAGCGATGATCAGTCAATTGATGTTGCTGCGAGTGACCTCATCAATCGGATCTCTTTCCAGGTAATGCTTTGCATGTTTTGGTGCTTAAATATTTGAATGAATTTCTGTTAAGATAGGAAACCACTGGTTTCTTTCACTTTTTTTTTTTGTTTTTGTTTTTTCACTTTCCTATATTTATCAAAGGTTTCTTCCCTTGTTTAACCCTCTCAGGCACAACAAGATATCTCTTCCCTAAAGAATATTGCAGGAGAGACTGGGAAGAAGCTCAGCTCCTTCGCATCAACCTTCATAACTGATCTTCAGGACAGAATCCTCTGAAGTTGATGGGCTGTGTTAAAAAATCTGCAAGTTTGCTACATTACCAATCAATATCTATGCAGTGGAATGTAAAATGAGTCCATATAAAATTCTTTTTGAAGAAAAATAAAAGTAAGACGTTTTCAGGCTTTTGATAGGTTTTCTATTATTATATTGTAGTGCAGGTTTTGGGATCCTTTCTGTTTTAGTTTCTTGGAGTGTACTAAAGAGATGTAGGAATTGATATTATAGACAAAGTGTTCTGTTGAAAATTAGCTGCATTGTCGTTGGGGCAAATATTAGGACACACGGCACAACATTACTGGCCATTCCCAAGGAAACAGCAACTGATGCCTGAAGCTTTGTGACCTAATATTACTGATGGTGCAATACTTCCATCCTGCAGGCACTGTTTGGTTTGTTATGTTCAAGTTGTGCAAAATTGTGTTTAGTATATTTTAGCTAATAAGATCGCTGATAATTTATGATTATTAAGGGTGTGATTTTATGTAGATCGTGGGTATTTTGATGGTGTTGCGGTGTATAATGCCAACCTGGAGTGTTAGGATGGTGCTATACGCACGGAAAAGGGAAAAAAGAAAAATGAAAAACAGTTGATTTACATTAGCAACTTTTTCTTATTTATTTTATTTAGCATAAATACTTACTTTATATTTCTGTTTAACTTGATTTTACACGGGTTCTTGCGTGAACAACTCTTTTTAAGATATGTTTTTTTTTAATGTGTTTGGAATTGTTTGTTTTTTAAAGTTTTTTTTAAATGTATTAAAATAATATATTTTTTATTTTTTAAAAAAATATTTCTGACATTAATACATCAAAAAACAAAAAAACAAAAAATTAAATTAATTTAAAGCAAAGAAAAAAAATTTAATTTTTTTTCAAAAGAACTTTTGTAATGCAAAGATAAACATACTTATCTAAAAATCTATATGCGTGTTTATATTTACTTATGGTGTTTGGATGGTTTTAAAGGTGACCTCGCGTAAAGGTTGCAGATTCATACCATATGTAGTGCAATATGATGAAGTCTAAAAAATTCAAATAGCTTAGGAATATAAAAATAGGGCTCCCGGGTTGGATAATCAGTTAATTAATTGGTCCTAGCAATTTCATCCATTCTTCCTAACCAAGGTAATTGATAGCTTATATTTAGTGTTTGGTAGTCCAAGATGACTTGTGGGTAGTACCTGTAAAAGGTTTTTTTTTAGATGAATACTCCAATACTTTAATAAATATCGTTTTAGAGAGAGAAAATAAAAGAATATTTTAGAGAGAGATGCTCTAAAAATATATATGCATTAGAAAATAAAAATTGTGAACATTTAATTTGAAAGTTTCATGGTGTATTTATAGCCCATAAATTTTATCTTTTTGTGAAGAGGAGGGTCTGAAGTGTAATTTTATCCTGATAGCATTTAATGAGGTATAAATATCCATGATATCTATATTAATGTTTGATAGAAATATGGTGAGTCCCTAGAGGACTTTTATACACCAAAAAGGTGTAGGGAGATTAGGGTCCAATAAGTCAGATGTAGCTGAGTTCATGGAGGTTGAGCTCTTCCCCTAAGCTAGACTCAAGGGAGGAGGGTCATCCTCTTGGGCATGCCCCAGATAGAATGGTTATTTCATTGGACGTGCCAAGGAAGGATGGTCGTTACCTTGGACTTGTCGGACTGCCAAGTCTAAGTGCCTTGGATTTGACATGTTTACCAGACCTACGTTACCTTGGACTTAGCTAAATACCAAGTCCAAGTATCGTAGGTCTGGCATGTTCGTCAGACCCACATTACCTCATTCCATTGAACATGCCAATGGAGGATGATCATTCTCTTGGGCGTGCCCAAAGGAGGATGTGCATTCTTTTGGGTGTGCTCGAGGCTTGACACATTTCCAAGCCCATTCGCATCCGGGTCTGGCTAGCGCCAAACCTAGCGTGCCCAGGACTTGGCAAGTTGCCAAGCCCAGCGCACCTTCACTAGAGCATGCTTGTTTTCCTGAAAATTTATACTCGTAAATTTTTCTTGATTTAGTGTTTTTTTGGTAAAGATATATTGATAAAAACTTGGTTCATCGGTAGTCCCCCAGTCTTTGTGATATAATAATATGCAAAGACTTCAATTAATCTCCTAGTTCAGGTAGAGTAAAGAGTTTTGCTCATATAAAAAGGGGGTAAGCTAGGAAATATGTAGAGAAATATGCATCTGGACTAAAATAAATTCTTTTATATATAAAAGAACATGAATTTGTAATTAGAAAATTTCTAAGAGATTGAGGGTACCATGTTCATCATCTATATAAATTTCTAAGTAGTTTTGTGAGGAACCCAATGAGGGTGAATCTATACTTAGAAATTTCTAAGTGATTATAGGTTTTTGGTGAGTGAGAGTCTATAGCTTTCCCAACATTGTCATGGGGCTTAAAAACCATCTACTAAAGAGTGGTTATTATGATTTTTTCAATGGGGCATGAGAGCCCTCATTAAAAGTGGTGATTACATGATGTTGTTATTTGTACCAGGGAGACCAATCACATCTATCCCTTGGAGATTGATGTATATAGCATTAGGGAGATTACATTTACCCTTTGGAGATTGGTGCGTATAGCACAGAGTAGACATTTACATGCATATAACATCAGAGAAATTACATCTATCCCTAGGGAGATTACATCTACCCCTTGGAAATTGATACATATAGCGCTGAGGAAATTACATCTATCTCTTGAAGATTGATACATATAGCACCAGAGAGATTACATTTACCCCTTGAAGATTGGTGCATATAGCATCAAGGAAATTACACTATCCCTTGAAGATTGATGCGTATAGAACCGAGGAAACAAAGTCAATCCTATTGAGAGTGAAGCATATAACACTGGGGAGACCAAGTTCATCCTTTTCAAGATGTATTATTGAAAGGCTCTTAGACATCACCTGGAGAAAATAAAAATAGTCATTTTGAATAAGTCATTTATATATAAGAAACTTACATTTTTATTCTTATTGGTTATGGTAAATTTTTATTTGAGCAGACTGTCTGACGTGAGGGGGACTCTTCCCTTTCCTTTAGATAATTGTAAAAAATACTTCATATATTTTACGGTTTGAACCAACATTCCACTTGTATTTGTTGAAAGTTTTTCAAAATCTTAAGGCTTCAACTGCATTTGTTAAGTTAGTAAAGCATAACCCAAATTTGCTTGTCTCACATTGAGTGGCTAGCACTGCCTTAGTGAGGAGTCGGACTTGATTGCAAAGTTGTTGAAGCTTTGTTTGGGCAGGAGTGTAAGTAGCAAAGAGAAGACTTGTCTCGCGTCGTAGCCCAAGTAGGTATTGGTTGTGTGCCATGGAATGGTCTAAAAATATCAAAAAGCAAGCTTTAGGAAGAAACCAATGATTTTTTGATCATTTTCCCACAAATGACGTCACCGATGAAGTCCCAAAGATCCAAATAGACCAGGAATAAGGCTCTTAAGTTGGATAATCGGTTAATCAATTAATCTTAACAATATCATCCATTCTCCCTAACCAAAGCAATTGATAGCTTATACTTGGTGCTTAATAGGTCAAAGTAGCTTGTGGCTAGTACCTACAAAAGATCCCTTTTGGTGGAGGTGGAGACTCTCCGATACTTAAATAAGTATCTTTTTAGAGAGAGAAAATACATGAATATTATGGAGAGAGATGCTCTAAGAATATATATATACAGTAGAGAATGGAGATTATAAACTTTTAATTTGAAGGTTTTATGGTGTATTTACAGTCCATGAGTCTTGTCTTTTTGTGAAGAGAAGGGTGTGAAGTGTAATTTTATTATGATATCATTTAATGATGTATAAATATCTTTTACATATATATTAATGCTTGATAGAAATATGGTGGGTCCCTAGATGACTTTTATACACCTAAAAGGTGGAGAGAGATTAGGATCTAAGATGTCAGATGTAACTAAGTTCATGGAAGCTGAGCTCTTCTCCTGGGCTAAAACCCAAGGGAGGAGGGTCATCTCCTTAGGCGTACCTTGGTGATAAAAAAATCAAAATTCAGATTGAAATTCTTTTTTCACAAAAAAATAAAAAAATATTATATTTTCAACCCCAAAACATATTTTAATCAACCTAAAACATCAAAATTAAATTAAATTTAAAAATAATTTTCAAGTTCCAATTTATTTTTTTCAGTTTCAACAAAGTTTGGAATCACCTTCATTAATTTTCTCTCCCGAACAAGAATTTATGAACACCAAAATCAAAGTTTTTAATGGTAAGAATCTTGTTACTTAATAACTTTCTCTCTTCTCAACTTCTATACTAATTTGTCTCTTTCCTTTTACAATTTATAATAATCGAAACATAAAAAAATTAAAGATTAGGACCAAAATGTAATACACTAGAAGAACAAGGACTAATTATAAAAAAATTAAACTTAAGGAATGAAATTATAGTTTTGCACACCTTGTGGAAATGGCTGTATTTCATCTTTCATGTTGGTCATTAATCTCTTAGTTTTTTAAATAATAAATTAAAACTTTATCACGTAAAATTGACTGTTAATTTATAAATAATAAGTTAAAACTTTATCACATAAAATTGATTGTAATATCAAGATATTTTAAAGTATGTAAAGTAAGTAATAGAAAATAAATAAATAATTTTAACGCATAAAACAATAAAAAGTATAATTTTAAAGGAATAAACTGAAAATAAAAATTAAATTATTTTTTTTAGAATAATCCGCGGCATTTAGAAGGAAAAGAAGAAGAAGAAAAAACTAGTTGTTTACTATAAAAAGAACTTCCTTCCCCTAGTGAGAGAGAGCAATCGGGGAGCCATAAAGAAAAATTAAAAAAATCAAAAAACAAAATTGGCGCTTCAATTTTCCCTCCAACACCCCGTTCTTGACCTTTTCCTTTTCCCTCCTCCTTCCTTTTTCAAAATCCTAACAAAATCCCCCAAATTATTTTCAACTCCAAATTTTCTCTGTTTCTTCTTCACCCAAACAAACAAAATCCTTTCACTTTCTCCTGGTTTAATGGAGGTTTCAACTGAAGCAGCCGTTGATGTGTTTTCATTGCCTTCTAAAATTGAATCCCTAGAGTCCAAATCTCTTATTGTTGCTAATGGGTTTTCTTCAAAGTCTCAGGTTGAAGCTCTAAATGACGAACTTATGGAAGACTCACACGAGGATCCAGTGAATTCACCTAATTCTCTCAAAACCTTACCCGACTTAAGCTGTGGAGAGCAGTGTTTGGTTTCTATATCGTCAAATTCAGGCGGGTTTTCACAAATTTCAACTTCAACGCCTCAATCTGAAGAAAACCTAACCATGTCCTTGCCTTCTTCTCATATCGTATCCCCAGGTAACCAGATTTTGGTTCCTTCACAGTCAAATCAAGATGGGTCTGGGTCCTTTTTAGCTAATGGTAATGAAGATGGGGTTTTATTGGATTCTGGCCACCGTTTGGTCGCTAGTTGTGATAATGATGATAGTGAGTCTGATTCACCTATGCAATTAGCACGTGAAAAGCTTGTTTCGAGCTCGTCTGATTCGAAGCTTGCTGATGGAAATGTTGAGGATGAGGAAGAGGGTTTTGGTAATGATGACGAGAAAGAGAATCCCAGGCGATTTTTTCATTATGACCCTTATTATCGCACAATGTATCATAATCAATGGGGGCATTTTGATCCCGAGTTCCATGAGTATCATCCGGGTTTACCTCCTCCTTGGATTAGGAGGTTTCGCAGACAACCATGTCCTCAATTATCGAATCGTTGGGATGACAGAGAGAAGAGAAGAAATCAAGAATACAGGCTTCCTGGTTTTATGCAGGAAACTGGACCTACTGGTGTGGTATGTCTAAGAGGTTATTATTTTGAATTTATTTGATGTGCATGTGTCTATTGATGTTTATCCTTTGTGATATTAAATTTTTGTTTTGTTTTTTGGTGTTGGTTTTGCAGGGTGCTGCCCTTTTTAATAAAGGAAACACTTGTTATATTAATGCAATCCTGCAATGCTTTACGCATACTGTGCCTCTTGTTCAGGCTCTTCGTTCTTGCAATCATGAAATGCCCTGTGAGTACCAGCTATGGATATCTACTTAGGATCTGAATTGTTTGTACTGTTTAATTGAATTTCAGTTTTGGTATTTACTGCTGGACTTTGGGAGTTTTCAGGCATTACTGAAGGGTTCTGTGTTCTTTGTGTTCTTCGTGATCATATTGAACTTTCTTTATCTTCGTCTGGAAAGATTCTTGAGCCATTGAAGCTTGTCAACAATTTGGAAAGTATCCTTTGCACTTTTGTTTATCATTGAGCAACATGTGGCAGTGGATTAATTATCTTAAGTGCATTATGAATTACTTTGGCCATTACATTTCTTGTGCATCATTATTTAGTGTAATTGTCATTTCTGTGCTGCTGAATTCTAAGTTTCAAGGGACTTTCAAGTACTCCCAATTGACCTTTTAGTATTGTGATTTTTCTCTTTATTTTTTTTAATACTGTTGGTGTTTTGGATACTTTGAACTTTAGATTTCTTCTGCAATGCCTATTTGATATTTTGAGGAAAATTTTCTGAAAATTTTGGACTTAAATGTGATTCTTAACCCATGAATAATTAGATATTTCATCTGTTTTTCGTCGATACCGGCAGGAAGATGCCCATGAATTCCTCCAATGTTTGTTAGAAAGACTTGAAAGGCATTGTTTTGATTCAAGCCTAACTGATGACAGCGCATCCTCCCATGATACGAACATAGTTGAGCGGGTATTTGGGGGTCGTCTTGTTAGCAAAGTATGAGTCTGAGGAGTGAATTTTCCCATTTAATTCCCTTTAATTTGCATATTGCTGGTGTAGAAAGAAAGCTTGAAGTATTCATTTCTCTACTTTCAATGCTTAGAACAAATGTCTATTTTGTTTATTATTGATTCTTGCCTTGGCACTGAATTTTAGTTACGATGCTGCAATTGTGGTCACTGTTCTGATAAATATGAGCCACTGATTGACCTGAGTTTGGAGATCGAAGATGCGGACTCTCTTCAGAGTGCACTGGAGTCATTCACCAAGGTGGAGAAAATTGAGGATTCAGAGACAAAGTTTACATGTGAAAGCTGCAAGGAGGAAGTTTCTAGGGAAAAACAGCTTATGCTGGACCAGGCTCCTTCAGTTGCTGCTCTTCATTTGAAGAGATTCAAGATTGATGGGACCTCTGTTGAGAAGATTGGCAAGCATGTGCAGTTTCCACTGGAGTTGGACTTGAAGCCCTACACCAATGACAGTGAGGACAGTGATGTGAGTCATGGATTACTAGTATCACTGAATAAGGATCACTTCCATTTTAAAAAGCGATAAGTGATCTTAACAAATCTTTAAATGGTAATCAAGATGAAGAGCATGGAAAAAGGCATGCTAAGAGAATTTAAAATTGAAATCAAACTACGATTACTGTCCATTTAATTGATCTTTTTACCTGCAAAGGTCAAATACTATGCTAGTCTGGGAAATAAATGATTGAAGACTCGACTCATGTCGCATCAAAAAGTAAAATTTGTTGGTTTTGTTGTATTAGTTTGTGTTTTGTGAGCATTTAATAGAACTCTTCCATTTTCTTGACAGGAGGTGGGTTTCAAGTATCAACTATATGCGGTTGTGGTGCACAAAGGAGATTCACTTATGTCCGGACATTACTTTTGCTATATAAGATCCTCTCCAGACACATGGCACAAGTTGGATGACCCAGAGGTAATAAATACTAGATTCAATCTCTTTGCTGTTGATTGTTATTGTTTTGCTTCCGATCTCCTTATAGAGTAAGCCTCTGCTTACTTTTAAACCTATAAATGATAAATGATGAATGAGATTGCATCATCACTGGGTTATATTGTGCTATCATGTGGTTATTTTTAACTTCTGTCGGTTAAGTCAGGGTTTTTACCTTTTCCTGAACACGGATTTGTCCTGAAGTGGAATTGTGGTGTCACTTCCAACAGTTATCTTACAATTTCTATTTGTGTTTTTTCAAAAGCCATCCTTTTCTTGATTTAAACATTTTACCCCTCCAAAGTCAATTGTTTGGAAGGTATCAAACCAGCGAAGTCCTCAGGCTTCCTATCTGCTGGATAAATAATATTTTTGAACAAATTTTACCAGCATCGTGTGTGTTGAGCATGGGTGCGTTCCTGTGTGTGTTCAATGGAACAGATTGGAAATATTTATTCTGTAATTCTGCCTGTAATACCTTTTGAGGGTTGATTGAGTTGGGTGTATTAACTATTAGTTCTGAAATGATGGTATCTCACAAAACTAAATTAACTGTCATATTTTTCAGGTCAGCAAGGAACAGGAAGAATTTGTGCTCTCTCAAGCTGCCTACATTCTGTTCTATGCTAGGGAGGGTACACCCTGGTGTTCAAGTTTGATCAAACCACAAGAGCTTTGCTCAGATCCCAGCAATTCAAATACATCACCCAAGTCAGTTCTAGATAATGTTAACCGTGAATGCACTGGTGTAGGGAATAACAAAAGTTCTGAGACCAATGTAATTAAGGATGCCATTGAGGCAACTTCAACTCACTTCCCTTTTGAGAGAAAGTTTGAAGAGAGTGAATCTAGAGTTGAGAGTAAGGGAAATTTTGCTCAGATTTCGCCTGCCAATAGACCAAACTTTCATCGCATTGTGTCTATAGGTGAGACCCCCATGGTTGATGTTTCTGTGCCACTTGGAGTAAGTGATTACCACGATGGAGTTTTGCATGATGAGATGTTATGTTTTCCACCTTCTGTTGAAGAAGATAACTGCAATCAGGGTGCTGAGAAAATTGAAATAAATGGTGATCTGCATTCCCCAACTCCACACAGATCACCCACTCCAGATAAAGGACTGCCAGGTAAAAGAGTTTATTCCATCAAAGTCTTTGCATAGTTCTTTCCAAGTCAATATATCTGAAATGAGATGAATGGAACTTTTCAGAAGCCAGACATCGTATTCTGCGAGATCATCAGAAAGGGGAGAACCGGGTGAATTGTAAAAGATCATCAAAAAAGGTCACAAAGGATTCACAGACAGCAGAAGCTCTTAGATGCATCAAGAGAATGCCAACTGCAAGGGGCATGAAACTTATGGCTGCCATGCTTCCTAGGAATGACAAGATAAGACCAAGATCATCTCCATGTAAAAGGGCCAGCCCTCCTGGTTCTCGCTGCAAACCCACCATACGCATGGCAGTTATGCGTTGAATAGTTAGAGGTTTTGTTTTGTTTTGCTGGCTTGGTCTTTGGCCAACATAGAAGCAATATACTTCAAATGCTAAGTTAATGCCTCATAGTGAATATTGCCTTTCTGAACGGCATGTTGACTACTCTGTTTCCCATATGATGTTGGGAAAGCAGGTACTCAGGTCTCTTAGGTTTGGCTATACGTTTGGTCTGGGAAATGTAAATTTCAAATGAAATGAAGTTTACTCTTTTGCAACCTTGCTTTCGAATTTAGAAGTGGCCTCTGTTACTAGCACTTTGAGCTTTGAAGCACACATAAATATGGCGTAGAATTTGTGTTGGAAATAAATGATAGAGCACTCGGCGCCTGTTCAGTTTGTATATGTGGCTGTTTACTGTTTTTAGCTTCTGATCAAGCTAGTTAGACTGAAAGTCAGGGTACTTGGGACTCAGGAGGGTTAGGGTTTTTTTTTTTTTTTGAAATACCCATCCATATTTCTACTCAAGACATTTATGCAAAAAAAAAAAAAAAAAGGGAACAAGATTTAGGGTTCTTCCCTATTGAAAAAATAATAAAAAAATTCAGGTCCGAGTTTTTTCTTCCCAGAGTTGACATGGTTTATGCTAATAGTTTCTATAACGCCAAAATGAAAAAAAGAATATTTGCATTTTTGCATGATTCATGAAAGGTAACTTGAAATAAAAAACAGGTAACAATACATGTTAAAACCGCTATTTGACATGCTTTCTCAGTCATCTTGTATAAGTTGTGAGCTGCCTTCAATCGTATTTGCTGATAAAAGCTTCTAGTTTCTTTTTTGATTAAAAATAAAGCTTTTTAGTTTCTTTCGTCATCGATAATATCATGGCAAGGATGTTTCTCAGTTGTGTCACGATCCTTTTAGCCTTACTATGGTGTATCTGTACATCATGCCAGCTGCAGACAAACTACAAGCGTGTAGCCTTGGTTCTATGTTGAAATTTAAAGATAAGCATCGTGGAATATGCATAGGATGCCTTTGTTCATATCAAGAACTTAACAGAGCTGATCCTAGGTTCCATCTGAATTCCAAGGCCTCATTTTGGTTGTTCCGCTACAGACAAAAATGGAACTAATTATAAAAGTACACAAGACCTTCATACTAAATCCTTCCTTTTCTTCTTTCCATAAGGAGCGTTTGAAATTGACATGGCTGATTCATTCACAAGGGGAGAAAGTAGTCACCAAGGAAGGCCAGAACCTTTGAGAAGCAGCCAGTCGCCGGAAATTGCTAGCACTACCACTCAGGTGGTCCTAGTCATGGATGGACTCAAGGAGTTCACCATAAAGCCGCTTAAGTGGGTTCTTGAGAATATTTCAGCATCCGGTGGCATTAATGTCACTCTCCTTGGAGCCATGCCGTGGCTCAATATTCCTTGTCAGTATCTAATTTATTCTAATCTTCTTGTACAAAATTCATATCTTGTGCTCTTGCATATTGTGTGAACAATTGATGAAATGTTTAGTTCATAAGGTGTATAACCCGGGGCTTAATTTTGCCTTCTTAGTATCTGCAAAGACGTGGCAAGGTATTTGGGCCGTGGGATTTGAAGAATTAGCTATGGCAAAAGAACAAGGTGATGAATGGAGGAGTGACTCTAAATATGTAAAGCTTCAAGCAATTCTTGACCTCTGCAAGAGATTTGGGGTATGAATTAGCCATGCCACATCACTCATTTTATATTGAAATTCCTGCTAATTAGTTCGCATGTAATTTATGCAGGCTAATGTGCCACAGAAGGAAGTTGTGATGGGTTATCCCTTGAAACTGATGGTGGTTGAAAAACTTAAAAGCCTTAATGCATCATGGGTAGTTTTTGATAGGTAAAAAAATAACGAGATACAGTCATTGTTGTACATTTTCTCGAGGGCCATGGAGATTTTTGCTGATTTAATCTGTTGTGCTTAGAAACAGGCACCAGAGAAGAGACATGGAATTCATTGCAGATAAATTTCCATGTAACATGGTTATGATAAATGAAAATGACGAGCCTGTTATTATCAAGATGCAGCCACTGACTAGTGGAGAGTTCACTTCAGGGGGATCACCAGCATCTTTTCTACCTTCTCCGCTATGATTTCTCATTATCCGTTGCAAGTTCTTGAGGAGAAATTAATCACCAGAGAAACATGAAGATCACTAACAAGAATGTTTCTATTTGATTAGTTATGGATTTGTAATTTAAAGATATTGGGTGGAAGTGATGCAGAGCTGATGAAGATGGTGAAATTCCTTGTGGGACGTGGGCAATCAAGGACTAATTAATCATAACTTAGTTCTTCAGCCTACTTGGAGTTGCACTTCAAAACAGTTCCTCCTTTTCTTTTTCTTGTAATAAAGCGCAATTTCACCCTTTTGGTTCTGGCTGTACGTTACTACATTTAGCTCTTGGAAATGGGGGGGCAGTTCCCCATGTCATGAAGTTATTTCTGTTAGGATTGATTTAGCAAAAACATAATAACATGCCTTGGCAGGACTAAGTTTTAATTATGATTTACCTACTATCAAGACATAATATTCAGAAAATTGGATAAAGTGCTGCAAGCCTGCAAGTATAGACTGAGGAAGAGTACGGTAAAAGTCCATGAAACAAAGTTGTGCCCGACAATAATAGCCTCCGTATAAAATCTTGGGGAGAGAGTTACATGGACTTCTTACAGACCATTGATGATTTTGCTTAAAGCTGCAATGTAAAAACGAGGGAGTAGAAATGCTTTTTGTGGCCACAATCTCAATTCTGTGGCAAGAAGGGAATGACTAATATAAAGAAGTCAACAGTAGTTGACCAAGTGTGCTGCGGTTGCATTTCTTGTATATATGATCCTGATAACGGGGAAGAAGAGAGCCCGCAATTCTAGTACCCAATACCATCCACGTTATAATTAAGAGCAAAGTTGGCTCATGAAAGAACATTTCGAAACATTGTTATTGAAATTCCTTCATGTTTTCTAGCAGAATAAAACTAGATTATATATACATGTCACCATGAATCCCTTGCTAGAGAGTATGAAACACTTTAGACCTTCATTGGGCTAAAACCTATTATTGGTGACTTTTAAAGAGAGAAAGGAAGGATGCTGACATGGTAGAGACTAGAGAGAGATGAGACTTCTGTGCCAGAACGAAGAAATGGAAAAAAACACAGTAATATATACAAGCAAAACAACACTAGATGCTTAATGAATCATGGATGGCCATGATAAGGGATCTTTTGGTTTAGAATGGAGGTGCTTCATTTAAGCAAGTGTTTCGTTGAGAAAGAGTGGTTGATCTGCTAGGAACATGCCACATAAAAGTTGCCTCCACATATAGTGGTCCATTACACAAGCTCACATGCACACTAGAATGCATGCAGTCTCATCCACCCTCTGGCTATTGTGCAAATATGCTGTCCTTCATATCTGTGTGTTGACTTGTGCGCTTAAAGAGTCATAATTTCTGAGAAGCATGAACCTAAAGACCCAAATCGTCCCCATTTCTGTGGTAATTATTGATGTTCAATTTGAAGTTCTGGACAAACAATTTCCTGCAATATCCCATCAATGTTATCTTGCTTTAGAATGTTCCTAGCACACTATGATTTGGCGTTGACTTGTTATAGGACCACATCCACTAAATATATATGCTACTATTCAATTCTCTCTCTCTTACCACTTTCTATTCTTATAATGACAATGTGCTCAATTTATTAGATGGACTGTTGCTTATTCTCTCCTTGTTCTGTGCAAATTAGACCTAAATAAATTTCCTTTTGTTTTGCGACTACATTTTCTCCTGTCATAATTAAGCTAACGAGAATCATGGATTTCCAGATGATTAATCAATCTACAACAAATGCAGAGAGAGCTCTAGTAATTTAGGTGGGCATAAGCTTAGATAAATGCCAATTAATTTTCACCAATAGTATGAATCACGGTAATGAACTGTAAACACCGAAGCAGATTGTGCACCACTACTGGACTATCTGTGAACGTAAAACAGATGCCGCTGGCAATATCTTAACTGCAGTAAGTATATTCATAGATATATACATAACAGAATCTACTCTGTTGCATGCACAATTAATTAATTAACAAGCCTGTTCTTTCAAGCTAAACCAGAGTGGATCAGGCAAGGAACATCGAGGGAGTGCTCAGTCTGGTGTGGGTCTTGAATTATATCTTTTGTGCTTCTCTTTATCGTTACAATAATTTGACCAGGACATCCGACAACACAAGCTTCTGCCCACTGCACTATAATTAGCATGCAAAATGACAAGCTTATAATTTGTTCTTTGAACTTAATTAGATTGTAATTGAGAGAGTGTCATATCACTAATTCCCTAGAAAGAAAGATGGCTAAGAGCATGGCCGTTCCCTTTACGATACAATATCATAGTTGCGGCAATAGCTTGGAATATTGCTTGACATTTATCATAAACACATGCGGCATGCAACGTGATTACTTATCCATCCAAGTCCTCTAAGTTCTACCCACAGAAGCGCCAAATTCTACGTGCTTTTCACGTCAAAACAATAACTAAAACCGATCGATAAAGAAGAATTTATATTACTTCAAAATCTGATACAAAATACGAAGTGCATGAGTAGCAATCTTCATATTAATTATATAATAGTAGATGTTATTAACATATTCTTAACCAGATTACTCTTATTCCTCGCACCACAACGGATGGGTAAATTTTTCTTAAGGTTGGTGTAATAACGAGTTGCATTCTCAAGGAGCATAGCCACCAGTACCGTGGCCTCCACCTTCGCCTCCACCGCCTCCGTACCCAACTCCATGCTCACTACCAGCACCATAACCACCACCGCCACCACCTCCAAAGCCGCCGCCACCACCACCAGCATGGCCACCCTCTGCACCACCACCATGACCACCACCTTCCCCTCCACCATATCCGCCTCCGTGTGCCCCTCCAGAAGCATAGCCGCCTCCACCACCTCCACCGCTTCCACCCCCACCTCCATAGCCTCCACCATGCTCTCCACCAGCACCATATCCACCCCCAGCACCACCACCTTTTCCTCCCCCATAACCAGCACCATTATCACCTCCAACACCGTACCCCCCACCGCTACCCCCTCCTCCTCCACCACCAGCACCATATCCAGCTCCACCACCTTCTCCACTTCCACCACCACTTCCATACCCTGCACCATGCTCACCACCATAACCAGCTCCTCCACCACCACCACTTCCACCACCTCCACCATGTCCAGCAGCAGCACCATAGCCTGCTCCACCACCTTCTCCACTTCCACCACCACTTCCACACCCTGCACCATGCTCACCACCAGCACCATAACCAGCTCCTCCACCACCACCGCTTCCACCACCTCCACCATGCTCACCACCAGCACCATATCCAGCTCCACCACCTTCTCCACTTCCACCACCACTTCCATATCCTGCACCGTGGTCACCTCCAACACCATAACCAGCTCCTCCTCCACCACCACTTCCACCACCTCCACCATGTCCAGCAGCAGCACCATATCCAGCTCCACCACCTTCTCCACTTCCACCACCACTTCCATACCCTACACCATGCTCACCACCAGCACCATAACCAGCTCCTCCACCACCACCACTTCCACCACCTCCACCATGCCCACCAGCAGCACCATAGCCAGCTCCACCACCTTCTCCACTTCCACCACCACTTCCATACCCTGCACCGTGGTCACCTCCAACACCATAACCAGCTCCACTACCACCACCAGCACCACCACCAGCACCATGCCCACCAGCACCACCATAGCCAGCTCCACCACCTTCTCCACCTCCACCTCCATAGCCTGCACCATGCTCACCTACAGCTCCATAGCCACCTCCTCCTCCACCACCTGAACCACCCCCACCCCCACCACCATAACCCTCAACACCACCACCACCACCACCACCACCACCAGCTCCATGGCCGGTTCCATAGCCAACAACTGGAATGTGACCAGGTATTTCTTCAAGATTAAGAAGGGCTCTAGTAGCAGTACATATACCCAAACCTAACAAAGCAAAGAAAACTGAACAAAGAACTTTGTAGGTAACCATATTAGGACGTATTTAAATTCACTGGAAACTTGTTTTCAGTATGCAAGTGAAGGTGGTTATTTATAGGAATGGGAAGGGGTCCAAAGCCGCGTTTCTTTGCTCCAGGAGTGGTTGAGGCACATGCAAAAGCGAAGAAGCGTGCCCCCACAGTCCGGTCCACCAAACATATACACAGAGTGCCGTCAATCACCCAAAGGAGTCTCGCTCTAGCAACCCAAGGGAAGAAAAAGACATAAATAGTCTCCCTCTCACTCACTCTCTAGACTGTGCTCATTTGCTGTCCTCCATATTCTGATATAATTCGTGCGTCATCCATTTTTGGAGTGGAAGATTGTAGGAGTAGACCTAAAACCTAACCTATCCACTTTCCCGCCAAGCTAGCTACTGACAACCCCCTTTCACACCAACACTTGGTTAACTGCTATGCTCTATATCTCAACTTATTAAAAGTTGGCTACATTTTAATCAAATTCAATGCAGATAATATGCTCTTGGTAGATGTTAATATTTTTCATAGTAATCATAATAAACATCGGCTACATTTCATAATGGCTGGTAAGTAATTTCATTTTCCCTAGTTAGTCACTGTTGGAAAATTTAAAAAAAATAACATAAATGTCGATGGAAGATATTCCTTCGCAATTTACTGATGGAAGCTAGATGGAAATGGCGACTGAATTAAAAAAAAAAATCATTGACAATTATGGTGGCGCCATTGTTGAGGTGTTAAATTACTGATGAGAATCTCATCAGTGATTTTAAGAGATAATGGCTTTTTTCAACTCATTTTAATCTTTTTCTTTCAGCAAATAACAGTCGACAACCCTCTCCTCTCCTTACAAAAAAATCCGACAACCTCATTCACAATCTCTACAAATCCAGCCACCACAACTTGCTAGCCCCGAAAGAAAGTTCCTCTTTATTGATTCTATTTATTGTGGAGCTTCACTTCACTTGATAAGCAAATTTACTCTTTTATGTTTTAATCCATTTATGTTATAAGCTAATTTATTAAAATTTATCTGTATTATTTATATATATTTTTTGTATATATAAGTTCTTTATTTATTTTATAATAATAATTTTATTGTATTAATATATGATTTATATTTTATGATTTGTTTGAGATTTGGAGAAATTGATTTAATTTGTCACTTAATGAAATTGAGTGTGATATTTTATTACTTAGGTGTATTTTAGAATTGAAAAAATAATGGGTACCAATTATTTTTTTTTATCAATTTTATGGTTAAGTTAAAAATCTAGAGAAAATTAATTTTGTATGTAATTGATAATAATTAAAGGTATTCATTTAGGTTGAATAAGTTTGAATCGAAGAAATGATAGATAATTAGTCGGGCCCAATTAATTTTAGTCGATTTAAGGTTTTGTTAAAAAAATATGGTTTAGTTAAGTTAATGTATAAATGTTGATAAATTTAGGGTTAAGTTAATAATTATTTGTTTTTATTGAGTTATTTTAAGTCTTACAATTATATAAAAATGACTTTTTTAAATTGATTTTTAGGTTTACCAATATTGAAGCTGCTTGTTTCATCATATCTACGATGAAATAGTCATTTGAAAAACCATTGTATCAATGGAGGTAGCTCGATGAACATTTGAATGGATTTATATAGTAAATGCTTGATAGGAAAAAGTTTAATAATAGATAAATAATCTCAAACTTAACTAACTAGTTTTTTAAATTATAAAAGTGAATTCATGTATGAAATCAATTAAGAAATTTTTTTAGTGAATTGAGAGCAACAAGAGACTTGTGAGGAGAGTATGAAAAAACCATAATGTAGCTAGATAAGTTTAATGAACCAATATTTAATATGTTTTTATAATTAAGTGTTAAGTTAACATTATAATATTATTCTAAATCTGTTTTTTTTATTGGTTGCACCAAGTTGCATGATTTTGATACGATACCCACACAAAAACAATAAAGAAAGTCAAGTTGAATGACATAAAGATATGGAAAATGTATAAACTAAAGTATGTCACATTGAGCAATGTATCTTGAATTTATGGTATTATGAAGTTTTACAATGTATCTTTCAATTTAGTTTGAGAGACCTATGTATTTTATGAATGATAAGACATTTAGTTATGGATGTTATTCTTGTGTACTTTGAGAGCTATATATTTAGAGAATGATGAGACACTTAACTGTGTCTATTGTTCTTGAGTTTAGTATGAGAAAGCTATGTATTTCTTGTTCACCTTGTGGTTATGGATTTATTGTGACCAAGAAATTATTAACTTAGGGGTATCATAACAAACACAAAGAAAAACATTAAAATATTTGACACAATCACCGACGAAATCAATATTCCATCATTATTTTTGTTAGAAATTCCATTAAAATGTTCCAAACCATTATGGAACTTTTTTAAAAAACTTACAGAAGGTGTAGCAACTCGATGATGGAATCGTTGATAAAATTCTTTATTGAAAAAATACATATAAGTTTCGATGGAAAATAGACAGTAAAAGCAAATTTTTAGAAGCAAATGATGTTATCATATTATTCAATAATTTTATATATATTTACCTAGTATTTTGTTCATGTTTTATATATAAAATGCATTGATAATCTTTTTTTTAAGTTTTGAAGGCAAACATTTGGATGTAAGTTTTGAGAAGGAGTAAATTAGAGATAAAATTCAGACCATATTCCAACCCGTGTTAAATATTGACAGATTTGATCTCTGATTAATGTTTTATGCATAATTTAAGTTGTAGAGGTCGAAATGAAGTGATTCTAGTGGAATTAAAAAGTTAACATCTATACCTTTATTTACATATATGGCAAGAGAAATAAAAAAGAAAAGGTATGAAAATCACAGCCTTCAAAGACAAGTCTTGCATTTTGTTAATTTTGACCTTCAACTATTCCGACTTGAATATCTTGAGTTAGAGAATTTCATTTGATGCAAACTCAATTTTGTTGGATTCCTAACTTAAAAACCTATCAACTTACCAAATTTCAGCAGAAAAAAAGCTCGAGATAGTAATTGAACACATGTCCTTCTTCTAAAATTAAAATCTCAAGATTTGAGTCTCTCCTTTTTTTTATTAAAAAAAAATAGTAATTGAATAAATTATAATGATAGAGTTTTTTGGTTAATTAATAATTTATAAATATATCTTTTTTTCCATGATTTGTTATCCTTATCACATAATTTGCTTATTCTGATTACTAATTTCATTGACTCTATTGCATAATTTCATTGATTTGTTATCTAATTTTTTATTATTGATAACAATAAGTTACTAAATATAATCTATCACTTTTGATGACAAGATTTGTTTTTGTTTTCATTTTTGTTTTTATAAAAAATAACAAGATTTGTTATTCAATTATAAACACACATATTTTAGAATGTGTTTTTTTTTTTATGAAAGTCGATGATTTATCGAAGTGCTTAGCCAGTTGGAAAGTGACTAAAATTACAAGGAACAGTTTGAACAAGAAAAAAAAAAGAATTGCTATATCGAACATATTAGTGTACAATATTTTACTTCATTAAAAATATTCATGTGATCTATTCATTTTATCATGTATTCCTTTTTTTTTTTGCAAAACATAATCAACTTAATTATATTTTGTTACATACTTAACTTCACAAACCTATATAATTTAAGATAAATTAATATACCCTGATTTTTGTATGTAATTTGTTACCTTCAATAATTTTTTGTGATGATGTCACAACATCTACGTACTTATAGTGAGGAAATGACAGTTCTTCGATAAAAAAAATCCAACAAATATCAATATAACAAGAAACAACTATCATAACTTCCATCACCAATACAAATAACTATAACAATGATTAAGAGTTCATTTATTTTTTTTATTTTAAAAGTGTTTTTGAAAAAAATAATTTTTTTATTATTTTATTTGCTTCAAATTATTTTTTTAGTGTTTTCAAATCGTTTTGATTTACTAATATCAAAAATAAATTTTAAAAAATAAAAATAAAAATATTATTTAGATATATTTTCAAGAAAAAAACATTTCAAAAAACAACCGCTACCACAATACAAAACAAGCTCTATAATTACCACCACCCCATTATTACTATAATTAGGGGTGTTCACGGTTTGGTTCGGTTCAGTTTAGACTCAAAAAACCAACCGAATCGAATTACAGTATTTTTGTAAAAAATTAACCGAACTGGACCGGAAACCGGTTCAAACCGAACCAGTCCGGTTCGGTTAAATCTGGTTTTTTAAGGAAAAAACCGGGAAACCTAATCCTATGGGTTTTTTTGATTTTTTTTTAAAATTAGCTTACGATTTGGGAAGATTTAGTCTTTCATTCATTACAAAATATCCCAAAGGGCAGGAATTCGCTTCAAAAAAAGAGGATTTTGCCTTACATTAAATTAAGCTTTAAAATTTAAAGCAAACTGATGTTCAACTTTTAAACATTTATAGTGTTAACTGTTAATCTAATTCACATGGCTAAGTTTTAATATGAATTGACTAACTTTCTATATGAATTAAAATCTGGACATGAATTTGGACATTAATTAAAATCCCACAGGGATGCAAATTGGCTGACTTTTAATATATTTTCTAAAGTGCTAAATCAATGCAATATACAAGATGCATGATCAAATTTTAAAACCTCAAATTAAAAGTTTGTTCGCACTAGAAAAGTTAACATTAACAAGCGAATACATTAGCAATCAGCAATAAATTATAATAAACATCCGGCATAATTTGAACTTTGAAGAAAAAAACCTGGCAACACTAGCATCCAAAAATTCCAGCAACACCAGCATCCAAAAATTCCAGCAAGGATAATGCTATAAAAAAACACTAGCAAATTAGCAACATATTAGAGATCAACTATTGAAAGGATTAAGTATGCAAAATTTTAAGGGAAATTAATAAGGTAAAGTAAATTAATTACCCAAAACAATTATTTTCCAAGATTGCACCAAGCCACCAATACTACTTACAAACAATTAGTTGAGATTTTTAAACTTTCACCAAATTCTACAAAAACATAAATTAAAATGTTAGATTAAACATATGTAAATAAAAAATATTATAAAATAACTATATTTAAATTTGTAAGATAAATTACCCGACTCAATCATCTCAGAATTTTCAATATAATCCATGATTTCTAATGTTGATTGGAATTGATGTTAAACTCAACCAATTTTAACAACAAACAAGTGCTTGCATTGTCGATGGAGATAAAAAGCTTCGAAATGGATCTAATATACGACCGCCAGTACTGAATGCTGTTTCAGAAACAACTGTAGATACCAAGATGGTTAACATATGTTGTGCCACCTTAGAAAGAATCTTGTATTTTGTAGTATTACACCTCCACCAACCCAAAATATCTAATTTAAAATCATTCGAATCCTCACAATCATCACCCAAATACCTCTCAATCTCATTTTTTTTGGACACTACCCTCTTCCTCTAAATATTTTTTGAATTGAGAAGCCAAGTCATCCAACATATCATCATTTATCACCATTAAATCAACATTAACATTTTCATTTATACTTGTTCCAATACTGTGAATAACCTCAATATTCTCATCAACATTCATGTAATGCTCAAACAACCTTAGCAAAGTATCTTTAACCTTAATTGTAAAATTTTCAGTCTCTTCAACATCATACAATCTTCCAAAACAAAATCTCACATACTTCAATTTGAAACGTGGATCTAACACAACAGCCACATACAACAAAAAGTTTTATGCATCTTGATCCCCCTAATATTTTTTATACTTTGCCATCATATTCTTCGCCATTTTACTTACATAAACATCTTCATTTCTACAAAGTTGAGATATGCTTGTGTGCATAGAAATCAATTCATAGAAGAAAGAATTATATGTCACATACAACGAGCCAGAAAATTTCAATGTAACCGTGTAAAATAATTTCAAGAACTTGACAAAAGATCTAACCTTTTTCCAATCTTCTAAAGCAGGAGGACCTAAGTTTTTTTGTTTCCCTTGTGAATCAACCTCAAAGTAACTCAAATACCTGGGATCGATTTCTTCAAACCTTATAAAAATCACATCAAATTTAACAGCCGCATCTAGCATCATATATGTAGAGTTCCATCTAGTTGCAACATCTAAGCAAACAGATTTTTTGCTTCTAATTTTCAACCTCTACGCGCATTGATTAAAAACAAGTTGTCTAGAAGGAGAAGATCTAACAAACCTTACTACATTTCTAATTTTAACCACTGAATCATCAATATTTTTCAACCCTACACATACAACATGTGCACAACATCTAACATGCATGAAGTCATTTGACAATATATTAGTTGCCCACTCAATTGTTACTCTTTTCAGATATTTTATTGTCAAATTAATTGAACTTGCATTGTCTACAGTAACTGTTAAAATCTTATCAATTCCCCATTTGAATAAACAACTCTCAATCGCTTGGCAAATGGTTTCACCTTTATGGTTAGAAACTTGACAAAAGTTTAGAATTCTTTTATTCAAGTTCTAACCTTCATCAATCCAGTGAGCAGTCAAACACATATAATTAATATTTTGGATTGATGTCCAAGTATCAGTTGTTAAACATAAACGTTGATCCTTAAGAGCTTTCTTTAATTTCTCCTTCTCAACTAAATAAATTTTCAAACAATCTCTCCAAATCATCAAACGAGAAGAAACATCAAATCTAGGCGGCATTACTTTACAAAATGATTTAAATCCTTGGTTTTCTATAAAGTTAAAAGGTAGCTCATCAAGTATAATCATTCTTCCAAGGGCTTTCCTACACTTTTCATAATTATAAACCACTGCCTTAACAGTCACCAAACTTTCCTCTCCATTATCACCCCCTCTATTTTAGGCTCAGGTTCTAAAACTAGAGTTTTTTATTTTCGATTAATGACAAAAGGAAATTTTTTGCATACATCTAGATGACTCCATATGTTACTAGTCCCATTAAGTATAGTATGACATGCATAGTCTTTTCCACAATACTTACATGCAGCCCTAGAAGTTTTAGCATTACCATCTAGTTTATTAAAGTGATCCCAAATTTAGGATGTTTTTCATTTATTACATCTAGAAGATGGATTACCTTCTTCAGTGTTGTTGTTTGTACTGGACGTAGTAGCTGGAACTGGAATAGACAAAGAATTTGGTTTTGAACTTGAAGGATTTGACTCATTCGATATAGGATTTTCCCCATTATCCATATAAAATTAAGAAAACAACAACATGAATCAACATCTGACTACAATTGAGATTCAAATAGAAGTTGAGCATCATGTTAGGTTCATATAATTGCAAAAAGGCATCTATCACCTCTTTATTCTAAAAAACCTGCATATTGTAATGGACCAATTTCTATTCTAAAAATGAAGGAAAGAGCAAGCAAAACCCTGAAAGTCCGTGGCATTTACACATGCTGATCCAACATATTTTACTTAATCAAGGCCTCGGTTCCATTAACTTATTCAGATTATTGAATTATTTCACTCCCCCATATGGATTCTCTCTCTCTTATATAATTATTAGCACTTAGTTGTTAGCAGGACTAAACATTTAACAGATCATACATGAACATAATGAACTTATTGTCAGAATAAAACAGAATGAAGTCATGAACATACTGCTAGCAGCCCAGAATTAATACAACAGAAAATTGATTGATAGCCAAACAAAGCAATCAAGATAAAACAGATTGATGGTTGATAATACATATAAAAAACCGATAATACAGATCAAAACAATCAAAATAAACCGATACATATTAAAGTTAACAATGCTAAACAAAGCAATCAATAACTCGATATCAACACAAATCAACAGAAAGGAGAGAGAGCCGGGGAAAGGGGGTGAACCTGAAGAAAGACGTAAAAACCCTAGCTGCAAGAGGATATAAAAAGAAGCAGGGAGTCAAGCCTCTCTAATAGAACAAATGTTACAAGTAAAACTTACAAGCACACGAAGGCCATAATTAACACATGGATAAACAATAAACTTTACCTCTTTGACTCTTTCTGTTACAAGTATACTAGATGAGTAGATGGATGCGGAGATGTGGGTTATTTACTTATTGATCAGCTAAAGAAGAGACAGATGCAGAGGGCAAAAGGCAGAGAATATGAAAATTAAAGGGGAAAGGAAGAAGGTTGGTCTGGTGTGGGCGGCGGCTACAGAAGTAAATTGTAATGTCATTTAGGTTTAGGTTTACTGTACTATTTAGTATTTAATATTTATACTAGGTCGTTTCTGCCTTTCTGGCTTTATTTTTATGGGTAGCCGGTTCGGTTCATCAATTTTGGTGGTGAAACCGAAACAGAACCGAACCGAAAAGATTTTTGGTTTTAGTTATCGGTTTTTCATCTCAGTTCAGTTTTCTCGGTTAATCCGCTGGACTGGACACGTGTTAGCTGTAGGAAGTATGGTTCCGAAAGCACCTTCGGTTCGCCAATTCAGGCTCAACTCCTCGCTTTTCCATCGGTTTTCTCGGTTTTTTCGATTACTCGGTTTTTTTGAGCACCCCTAACTATAATCTACATTATCATTTTTCTTATTTTATTTTTACCACTTCACAAATATTAATGGAAAATAAGATTTTATTCTTATAGGAAGATTTATTCCTTAACGTATCAAAAAAATTAAAAAAACTTATTTTTCAAGAAAACACACCACCTCTAATTATTAGTATTCAAACACAATTTAATTCCAATAAATTTAGTCAATATGATTCAATTTTTTTTATTAAATTCAATAAGTGTTAGTATATTGATTTTTTTTTGTAATTTTTTTTTACCTAACATGTTTTCATTTGTTTTTTTATTGTATTTACAATTTTTTTTTCTTAAAAAATATTTTCACCATTTTATATATACGAGTAACTTTTCAAAAGAGTAACCAACACTTCAACCAAATGTTAAATAACTTTTTATTTACATAACCATTTTTACCATTCGAGGTCTTGCTGATGATCATTCGAGGTCTTGCTGATAATATATACATATATGTATAAAATCTATAATTCCTTACATCCAGGTACCGTTGCCATTATTGTCTAATGATTTGTTAGCATGCAAAATTTAGCATGGCAAGTTAATTCTTGCAATCCTTAACAATATTGTTCTGGCTCGATAGTACTGATCAACAAAGAATCCATGGCTTCCATTCGAGGTCTTGCTGATGATCATTATTTGATCAGTGTAGTCTCATTTTATTAGTGAATTGGAGGCTACTTGTCATCATGTTATGAATAACAAGTATTGTAAAGTTATGACATGCATTTAAGAATTAGCCCATAAATTACCTTCGAGCTAGCTGTATATCAGCCTCGAATTTATTACTATCACCATTGTCAAGCACGCAGGGACCTAGCCATTGAAAGCTGACTCTCAAATTGCTGGGGACTACACTTGGAATTCCAATCATTCAGTGAACACTAGCATAAATTAATAATTGGGCTCCCCAATTTTTATCTGGAAGCTCTGAACTTGATTTTAAAAAAGTGGACTTGGACGACCTGAGGTTGGAAATTAAAATAGAAAAAGAGGATAATGCTCCAAATGGAAATTAAACGTGTTGTAAATTATCAATGGAGATTTGGCATATAACGAGACAATTCAACCATTGGGCTTCATTTAACCTGCATTATAAATAATTTATAGGCATCTTCTTTAATTTGACCTTATTTTTCTTAGCACTATAGGCTAGAAGACACGTAAACGTATTTTTAAGATCATAAAATAGTGAGAGTGCAGTATCAAGGCGCATAGCCACCACCTTGGCCGCCACCCTCACCCTTCCCACCACCTGCACCATACCCGGCATCATGTTTACCCGCAGAACCATAACCTCCTCCACCACCGCTACCACCTCCTCCTCCACCACCTCCACTAGACCCACCTGCTCCACCTCCATGACCTCCTCCTTCGCCTCCACCACTACCATATCCGCCTCCAGCACTGGAACCGCCTCCACCTCCCCCACCACTACCACCACCACCACCACCTCCAGAGCCACCCACTCCACCTCCATGGCCAGCTCCTTGTCCTCCACCACTACCATATCCTCCTCCATGGGCACCTCCAGCACCAGAACCACCTCCACCACCTCCACCTCCACCACTGCCGCCACCTCCTCCTCCATTTCCTTCTCCATAGCCTCCACCAGAGCCAGCTCCTTCACCTCCTCCATAGCCAGCTCCACCAGCACCAGAACCTCCTCCACCTCCAACCCCACCACCACCACCACCACCCGATCCTTTCCCTCCACCACCACTTCCATATCCACCACCAGCACCTTCACCACCACCACTTCCATATCCAGCACCGCTAGCTCCTCCAGCATAACCAGCACCGCCGCCACCACCACTGCCTCCTCCACCACCACCTGATCCTTTCCCTTCACCACCACTTCCATATCCACCACCCCCACCTTCACCACTACCACTTCCATATCCAGCACCACTAGCTCCTCCGGCATAACCAGCACCACCGCCACCACCAGCACCACTGCCCCCTCCACCACCAGCACCACCATGTTCAGCAGCACCACCATAACCAGCACCACCACCCGCACCTGAGCCACCTCCACCGCTATATCCTCCACTTACATCTATACCAGCACCAGCCCCAGCTCCATGGCCACTTCCATAACCACCTGCTGAAATATGTGCTTCAAGAGTAAGGAGGGATCTTTTTGCAGAGACTATCCCTAATAATCCTATGAACACAAAGAAAACGACTGCAAGAACTTTGTGGTTAGCCATGGGAGTGTTTTTTAATCCCATCAACTTGGTTTTGAAATGAAAACCGGTGGCAAGGTACTTATAGGGATGGAATAGGGGTCCAAAAGCGCGTTTACAGCATAGAAAGCAGTGGTTGAGGCACAATGTGATATTGGCTTGATGCCCCCACAGCATCCACGAACTAATACACTCACTCATACTAGTAGATCCACGCGAGAGTGCTTCTTGCTGTTGCCCACATTTTGATTACGTAATGTACATGAATTTGTTTGCCTAAATTAAGTGTTAATTAATTGGCCTAAAATCTTCTCATCCTCTAGCAAAAGATTGAGTGATATCCGACTACCTCGTACTCTTTTCACATCAATTGCTAATGTAGTAAAAATTGTCATATTCGCCTGAAACCTCAAATTTAGCAGCGTGTTGCGTTTGTTGTTAACTTGTATATAATACTTGAGCCAATATTTTACTTTGCCTTTTTGTTATCAGTCATTTTACTCCCTTTGAAAGGTGTATTTTAGCAATTTTTACATTTCTTTTTGAACACTAATACCCATTTTACTCGATAACAAATTTATGCTCTTTTAACTTGATATAAAGTATAGAATAATAATACGCTTATTCTAATCAGTGCTGACTTTTAAGACAAAATTTTAGGATGATTTCTCATAATAATATATATGAAATTAATAATATTTTTCTACCATGTGTTCTAAGAGCATATGTCCCAGTCCACCGTTAGCGAGCTATCCCATATAGTGGTCGAAGAAAACTTCAAAAATTTGAAATTTACGAACTTTGTAATATGTGCACTGAGGATGCATGTTTCGCATGGTTGCTACGACAATTATTCCAGTCGAGCCAAATAAGAGAGAGTTTTGCAGAGATAGGAAGGTTGACAATATCTGATCTTCCGCCGCTGTATAATTGATTTTGAATTAATATATGTAGAACTTATCCTATTGGTGAGCAGTGATTTCAACCGTTACTTATAATTCTTCGGCCATAATCATTATAAAAATGGCTAGTTCGGCAGTGCCACTGCTTACTTGTCCGGAGATGAGTAGGTATCATCTTCAAGTCATTAGTGTGCTTTTCTTTTTTCTTTTTTTTTTAATAAGCTGAGATTGGTTAATAAAACTCTTAAAAAGAATGAAAATTTGAACAAAGCCTCAAAGTACACCAAAAGAGGAACTCTTTGTATAGTCTTCACGGCTAGAACTAGCATAAGAGAGGGAAAAAACGTAAAAAAACATCCCCACCTGCATCTCTTCAACACCTAAATATCAGACATAGTATAAAGACTAAATTGCTTTGCTTGTTTTCCATGTACTTGATGACCAACTTAATAAAACTTCTCGTCTTTTATATATATATATATATATATATATATATATATATATATAAAAGTAAAGATTGAGTTACTTCCAAGACTACAAATCCAGCTGGTAAAGGGTTCTGCTATCAATGAAGCTTTCATTATATCTTTTATGTACAATTAATATGGAAACAACAACAAAGCATCTACTTATAATCCATTACTCATTTGCATGGAGATTGTGGACTAAGTTTATAATATAGTGGGATATCTCTTGGTGCATTTCCAAATCACTAGATAACTTACTTTTTTAATGGCCTCACATGGTTTTTGAAAAATTTCAAAAGAAAGCATGACAACCCTCTATCTTTTGGCATTTTTGGAGCATTTGGCTAGCTAGAAATGACTTGCTTCTTTAATGAGGCTCAACCTAATGTGAAAAGATGCTTTTCTATAACTTTGATTCATGTTTCTTTACGATTATAAACTAGCTAGTGAGAAGTGTTTCACTTATACATATCATGATTTAAAGATAAGTTCTGCTTGTATTAGTGCATGGTCTAATAATATTAAGTCGAGATAATTAAGGAAATAGAGATCTTTGTTTTTGTTTTTGTTTTTCTTTGTATTGTTTCTTCTATAATAACTTTTAATATTAACTGTTTAGTTATTTACTAAATAGCTAATAACTATTTTTTAATAAAACTACGGATGATTATCCACAAAAACAATGTAAAGAAACAATGGAATCATTAGTAACATGGAAAACTACTTTAATAATCCGCATTGCAGTGGCAGGAGTAGGTAGAGATAACAATTAATTTAATCATACAAACTAAAAGTCGAAATATATATATATATATATATATATATATATATATATATATTATTTTATATTAAATAATATATAGTACTCGGACAATGAATATTGTCTGAATAGATACCCAGAATATAATTACATGCTATGAATATCTAAATATCTTGATATAATATAAATAAAATATGGATACAATAGAAGCTCGATTGAGGAATATCCATTGCCATCCTAATCTTATAAGCAAAGTATTGTTGGCAAAATTTGACATTAATTCCTAGCATACAGGTACCGTTGCCATATTGTCTAATAATTTGTTAGAATTTATTAGCATGCAAAATTTAGCATGGCAAGTTCTTGCAATCCTTAACAATATTGTTCTGGCTCGATAGTACTGATCAACAAAGAATCCATGGCTACCATTGATAAGAATTGTCGGTGTCGAGGTCTTGCTGATCATCATTATAGTTTTTCACACATGATTAATAATTAAAAAAAAAACAAAATTTTTCACCCATTTTCTTTATTCGTTTCTGGAATCTAATACTCAATGAACTGTAAGCCATCTGACAAGGACCACCTTCTCAAATGGGCTATAAATTCTGTCACCGGATTTTCCTAGTCTCAATCTAAAGCCACTCACTCATTTTCATTATCACGAATATTATAATGTCAAAAGTCCCTCACTTTCTTATTAATATCATTGCATATCGTCAAAGTCGGTACATTTACATGTTCCTCTTTGTTTTCTCAGCCTTTCATTTCCTTGTGATATCGTCATGATTAGAGTTTTTAAATTAGTGCAGTCCAACCAAAATTCCCATGTGGGCTGTAGCTATTACTTTTGTTTATAGCTATACGTGTAATCTCTAAACTATTGAACAAATTTTTTTTTTTTCATCATGTTCACGCAGGTCATTCAGTTTTTCTCCCTAAAATCCCTCAATAACAGATGAACCCTGCCGTTACTGCTTGATGCTTATGTGGCCAACACGGCATTGCCCAATCACGCACTTTCTCGCCACTAATAACAATGGCCGTTCATATATATTTTAATTAAGAGAATGGAATGCCTGTATCTTAATTATTATTGTATGTTTTTTTTCAGTTACAAACGGGGCCCTAATTAAAGCCCAGAGAACGAAAACAAATCTAGCTGCTTACAGAACCTGTAATTCGCTACTGTACAAAAATATTTCCACAAGATCTCCCTAATAAAACTTTGAAGCTCTGGGATGGATTACGTGCATCTATCTTTCATTTGCCTTTTCCGTTACTAGTTACTTTGCTATGGCGATATTTGATGCATTGGCATGCATTATGCAATGACGAGTTATTATTGTAGGGAGACCGTAAGCTTTATTTATCTTTTTGTTTAGCTATGCAGAATGGTGAATTATGCAAACATTCGATATCCATGCATTACTTAGCTGCTAGCTAGCTTCATGGTATTGCTGTCTACATATAGCTATCATGGCCTTCCTCCCCATCTCTAGTTATTTCTTCATTACACGGATTTATCAAGATACTGTCCACGGCAGATCCTACCTAGCTAATTAATTAAACTGAAATACAGAAAGCATGAAGCGGATGCAGCAGATGTTTTACACTTTCAGGTGCAATGTCCAACCCTTTTCTTTTGATTATATGTACATCAGGGGTGCTGCTTACCTATTATCCCCAGGAACAATACAACTGCTTCTACCTTTATAACATAAGCATGCAAGAGTATAGTGGGAAATCACATGCAAGCGCCATGCCTCTACTCTTGTCTTCAACGAGTGGGACCGTTCCAACCCATTTTGCTTACCAAGTGGGATCCTTCTTTTCTCCACGCCTATGCTTCCCACCCAATACATCATTGGTGACGTCCACAACAGATTATAGGTGCGTGTGTATACATACAGAAACTCTAAAAATATTTAAAAACAAGTAAATAAAAATTAAGAAAATTATAAAATTACATTGAAATTTATTAAATTATTAAATGAGGTTCTTATTTATAAAAAAAAAAAAAAAAACAGAGAATCCATGATTATTGTATTGATAACCTTTAACTTTTTGAATAAAAGGATTCATGCAATTCTTATTATTCTTTTCAACGAACTTTACTAATATTAAAAAAATATATGTTTTAAACAAAATGATCTATAAAATCGAGTGTTACATATAATTTAAATAAAATATTTTAAAATCAAAAGATTCTTGAATAATATTATATATATATTGATATTAATATTTTTCATATTAAAAGTTAATAGCATCTGAATAAAACTTTTAATTACCTCTCATACCTTATTTATTCATGGGATAACAATATATTTTATTATAAAGAGGAATTATTTAAATAAAAGAGTTTATAATATTATAATACTAATAGTAATTATAGTAGATCACATTGCAAATTTTTCAAATCAATATATAGTATTAGTCTCAAACATTTAAGATTTATTGAGTTTTAGACGTCTCTTTCAAGTTATTTTAATCATAAATATTTATTAAATGTTATTGTCATAGAAACATCGAGAAGAATTACACATAAAAAAAGGTAAAAACAAAATTGCTATCTTGTTTTATGGTAACTAAATAATCCTAATTGATCTTTCAAAGATTCTAGGTCAGGAGCTAGTTATGTAATAAGAAAGATAATTCTTGCAAGGGATATCTTGGTGAATTAAGGGTAAAATTGAAAAAAGAAGTCGCCACCTTATTCTATGGTAATTAGAAACCTTAACTACTCTTTAAAATTCTAGGTAAGAGATTGATTATACTAAAAAAAAATCACTCTAAAGCATCCTACAAGGTAAGCTGCATTGTGTTTATTTTTAAATGACAAAAATACCTTCCATGCTCTTGGAAGAATTTTCCTAATCTAATACATGCATTTTTACTAAAGGTAAAGGATCACTAAACCTAAAAAAATGATTTGCGACTTAGGCTTGGCAATGAAGCCTAATTTCTACTTTCAAAATAAAAGTGTTAGACCCTAGAGGATGTGAATGATAAATTGGTCTTCGTACTTGTTTCTTTGATAATGTTCAAAATAAGTCCAAAAGACTCTAGTCACAATTAATGGGTGTTGGTGGGGTCATGTTGACTCATCTTAAGACCACTTATAACAGTAAGGAGGAACATATAGCAAGACTCAAATATTCACAAAAAAATAACTAAATAAAACTTCCAAGAAAGTATTTACATGATTTGTGTGTATGTGTGTTTGTATTTTACAAACAATAACAAAGTTTTAACTTCACAAGGACGTAACCCTTTTGAGAATTTTACTATCATCGGGTTAAAGTTTTGGTAAAAAATAATTTTTTTTTAAAACCCCAAAGTTTTAACTTCTCGGGAACAAAACCATTAAGGATTATATCATCCATATGTTAATTCTTTTGATAAACAAAACCTTTTTATTTAAATTTTTTGAAAACAACATTACACATTAAAAAAAAACAATGAAAACCCAACTTCTCGAGGACATAACCCTTTTTAAAGATTATATCATACTCGAATTAATTCTTTGATCAATAAACATCACATATAGAAATCGAAAACCTATATAATCATAACATTATAACACAAATCCAACAATAATTAATGAACACAAAATCATAATAAAATTAACAATATATTACAAATTCATCAAAACAGATAAATCAATGCATTAGGGTTTGAGATCGACCAACAAAAATTAATGGAGTTGGCTAGAAAATGTTGTTAGACTATACTAACAGCATCGGCGTGTGGGCTTCACACATTGCCATTGCTATTGGTGTGAGGAATCACACATTGACGCTAGTGAGGCATGTGTATACTTTTGTTTTCTTTCCATGTCTCATGAGTTTTTCCTATATGTTGTGTTTTTCTTGTTTCTTTTGTATTTTCTTTACTCTTATTGGTATCTCTCTCAATTTTCTCTTAATTTTTCTTCATTTTCTTTGTGTGATTTCTCCTTTCTTATGTATCCAAGATGATTTATTTATATGTCATTCCTTATAAACTTTTTATCACTTCTTATCCCTTATCTCCTCATCCTTCTATATTTTATCTCATAATTGTTTTAGAGAGTGACTCAAACTATGGTTTGAGTCTTTGTTTCTTTTACTTACTTTCATTCTACTCCTTATTTTTTGAATTTTTTATGGCTGAAAAAAGGAATAAAAAATAGGTTGTGATAATAATAATCACCTTATACATCCTATCTAAGATAACTTGCTTCATATTTGTTTTTAATTATAAAAAAAAGTCTCATGTGCTTACACACTAGAGTTTGTCTAAACAAGAATATTTGTATTTGTTATTAAAGGTAAGATACAATTATGGATAAGGATAGTGATTTGGGACATGTTCTTGGAATAAGGCCTAATCCTCACTTTTGAAATGCAAGTATTGAACCCATTTATATGTTAAGCAATTGATAGTTATAAATCTTATAAGATTATACTGATTAAAATAGGCTAAAAGACCAACACTTACACTTAATGGGTCTATATGTGATTACAATGATCCAACTTAAATTTACTCGCATCATCAAAGAAAGGTATCTTAAAAAAAAAGAACATGAAAATAAATTCATACATATCAACATGAATATATAGGTTATTTACAATTAAATTTTAATGTTAAGGTTTTACAAATATTTACATTTATAAATTTAGAAACACTGTTGTCACTATAAGTGACTTTGCTTCTTGAAGGCCAGTGATTGTGTAGCTAGAACAATAGTTTTGAAGGGTATTGTCATAGACACCCTTTAACCCACAAAATCCATATTCACAAAAGAAAAAATAAATTATTATTACTACTACTATTGCTATATCTTTTTAAAATAAAATTACAAGAAAAAAATGATATCTTGAAAATATCTTGAACACAATAAAATTATTTATTAAGCATTTTACTATCCACCCATCATTAATCTAGGATAATACTCAATGATGGTTCATTGATCTTATGTGGATTTATTAATAATAAAAAACTAATACATAATAAAATTGCAAGAAAAAAATCTTAAAAAAAACATTTTAGAACATAATAAAGTCATTTATTAATCAATTCATTACTCATTTATCATTAATATAAGACAATGCCTAATGACGATTCATTAATCCTATATGGATTTGTGAATAATAAATCAACTAATACATAATGAAATCACAAGAAAACATGTCTTAGAAAATGTATTTAAACATAGTAATATCATGTATTATTCAATTTATTACCCATTCATCAATAGCCTTGGACAATGTCCAGTGACAGTTTATTTATCCTAAGTGAACTCATGGATAATAAAACAACTAATATACAATGAAATTGTATGATAAAACCATGAATACACAACATGAAAAATAAAAAACATCACTAAATAATATAACAAATAAAAAAAACATCAACAAAACAAAAAAAAAACATCATCACCACACAACATAACAAATAAAAAATAGCATCCACAAAACATAAAAAATAATAAAAAACAACATCAACATCAACATAAAAAATAAAAAATAACATCACCACACAACATCATAAATAAAAAAACAACATCCATATAAAATATAACAATTCAAAAACAACATCAACTCATATCAAATTTCACAACGAGACCAAACTATTATACTTTGGATAAACCTATTGTAACCTATCCTCCCAATCCTATACCAAGATATTGATTTTGATCTTATTCAATATTAAAAAATAAATTCCCTCGAAGTTGCCACGCAACAGTATAGACCCATACTTTTAATATTCATCACAATCATTCATAATGAATCAATAATACATTAAAAATCATTTTTTTAAATAGCATATATTCATTTAAGGTAAAAAAATAACCTTTTAGAGTGGCTAAGGTTGATCGAAAATTCCTGGGACAAGGAATGACAGTGTTAGCACATGGGGTTCATGCACCTCCATTTCTTCTAATGTGTGAGGTCACATATTAATGTTGTAGTGACACGCCAAACAATAGAACAAGAGCATATCCTCTTCCACTTTTTTTTATACTAACGATATGCTTCAATACTATTTGAGTGAGAAGAATGATGTATGAAAAATTTGATATTCTTTATATATATATATATATATATATATATATATATATATATATATCTTAATGTCTTTCTCTTTACTATGAGGTTAGCTATTATTGGATGTGCTTTGAAGAGTTGAGCTAGGTATTGTTCTATAAGTGATTATGATAGTGGTTGGTGAAAGGACGAAGTTGTTTTTTACAGGAGGGTTTGGACCAGACAAAGAGAGGAAAGTGATTTTCATGGAAAAAAAGGTAGCGACTAGTTTCACGAGAGGTATGGTGGTTGTGCTGCCATGGGTGGTTCCAATGGATGTGTGGAAACTACCGTTGATAGGTGTTTAGGTCTGTGATGGTGTTGGCTAGCGTTAATGGTGGAGATAAATGAGAGAGAGGGTTGTCATGATTTTCATTTTTTTTTTTGGTATTTTTTTTTCTTTTTCCTCTCCTCTCCTATTCTTTTTTCTCATTTTTTTTTGCTCCTTGTTTTATCTATTGTGCAAGATCCTTATATATGTATGTGTGTGTGTGTGTTTTTTTTTCCTTTTTTCTTATCTTCTCTCTCATTCCACCATCTTATACTCTCTTTCCCTACCTTTTATAATCTTTTCATCTCTTCTCTATTTTTTAATTTTTTTTATCCCTATTTATTTATCTAATTATTGCTTGGAGTGGGGGTCAAAACTTTGTGTTTATTTTAGTCCCTTTCTCTTTGTATGATTATCATTTTACCCACAGATCTTTAAAAAAAAACTCATCAATATGAAAATGATAACTGAAAAGGTCAAAAATACATTTTTTTAGGAATTTTTATACCTTTTCATTTTTAATAAAATATTTTTATAACAGGAGGTAAAAAAACAAGTGATGACAATATTGATGGATGAAAAAAATATCAAATTCTAAAAGAAATGATGAATGTCATATTGATAAATTCAGGAGTACCTTATAACTTATAGGGGGAGGAAGTTTTAACTGCCAATTATATACTTAACAAAGAACCCTATAAAAAGTTAGAAAAACATTATATGAGTTGTGAAAAGGTAGAAGACCTTCATTTAAATACTTCAAAATATAGGAAGTGTCTTGTAAAAAAGGCAGTTTCTGATCCTAAAAATATCAAGTTAAAACCTAAAACATTAGGTCCTGATCCTAAAAAGCAAGCTTAAGTAGTTATCATAAATTAGAATATGATGAAGTTAAGCCAAAAAAGAGTAAGAGGACAAAAATAACCAAAACATTTAGTTTTAATTTTCTAACATACTTATTAGAAAATAAACCTTGAAGTTACTCCAACACAATGCCATGTTCTAAAACTTTCTATGGGAAGGAAACAGTTAATAGTGAAATTAATACCATTATACACAATAATATATGAGAATTAATAGATAGTCTATCCAAAAGTAAATTATTAGGTCTTAAGTAGATCTTTAAGAGAAAGATAAGAGCCGAGAAAACTATTAATAATTATAAATCAAGACTTATTGTTAAAGTATTCAAACAATAAGAAAGTTAGACTATTTTGACACATAATTTTCTATGTCAAGAAAAAATTCCATACAAATATTAATAGCATCATTGATATTAAGAAGCTTGAGATGTATCAAATAAATAAAAATATAACTTTCTTAAATGGTGATCTTGATGAGAAGGTCTATACAGTATAACTTGATGGGCTTATAGTTAAAGGGTAAGAAAACAAAATCTATATATTTATTTAGCCATTATATGAAAATAATCACCTAACCAATTGAATGAAAAAACTAACAAGGTTATGTAATCAAATATTTATTATTTTAATAGAAGATAGATGTCTCATGATTAGAAAATAAATGAAAATTTTAACAAATTTTCTATAGAACTCAATTAGCACAATAAAAAAAAGTCAGTGCACTAAAAAAAAAGATTAGAGTTTATAAGTTGATTAAAAAAATTAAAAATTAGTATACCAACATTGAAAATTTGAAAGGTTAAAAGAAAATTCATCAGAGAACGGAGAGATTAACAGAAGTTAGATAAAATTATTTCCTGTAGTCGTCTGCTCGTTCTTGACAGACACTTGATTGAGAAAAGAGAGATTAAAATGTGGTGATTGTGTAACTGTCTCAGGAAATTTCGTAAAATGGGCTGGGCTCAATAAGGTTCTGTACACGTAGTCGGTAGAAACGTTGGAGTAGGTGGGCTTCATCTTGTCGATGCTGCGATTCGTTCAAGTATAGAAAAACAAGAAAGCCCTTCCCTCTCCAAAAAGATCATCCACATTCGCTGTCAAAAATATATATATAAAAATGTGAATACTATCTTTTTTTGCAATTGTAGGATGGATATTTAATTTTATCACTCGTTGCATTTTTCCCCAGCTTTCTTCCTCTTATATATATATATATATATATATATATATATATATATATATATATATATATATATATTTTTTTATTTTTATATTATTTATATTTTCTTGATAATTAATGATTATTTTATGAACCCATTAACTAAAATTAAACGTCCTTCTAATGTAGGGTGATACAGCTCCCTTTTAATATTGTTTTTCTTTTTCAGTTTTTAGATTATTGACTTTTCTAATTAGATTTTTTTGTAAAACAAATTATTCATTGAGTCCTTTTTTTTAAATATAGACATGAATAAAAGTTTTATTTTATATTTAACTAAAGGGTTTATATATATATATATATATATATATATAGACACACACACTAAGGCCATGTTTATTTCCCGGAAAATAGTTTCCGGAAACCACTTTCCAAACTTTTCTGTGTTTGTTTGCCATTAGAAAAGTTGGTCAACGGAAAATATTTTCCAGTTAAAGGAAAATTTGGCTTGGTTTTCAGGAAAGTGTTTTCCTGAAAAATTTGGATGGAAAACACTTTTCGAAAGTTGTGAAAATTTTAGAAATATTATATTATTTGCTGATTATATCAAATTTAGTCCTCAAACTTTTGATTGCTATATATACTTTTTTTTAAAATATTTATTTTTCAATTTCATCTTTTAAAATCTAATGTTTATATTAACTTTGGTCCTCATTTTTATAATTGTTATTTGCTTTTCCCTTATCATTTTCTTATTGAAATTTTTTATCTATCAAATTTGGTCCTCATTCTTTTGATTGTTACTTATTTTACTTGAAATAATTTATGAAATGTTAATTATTATTATTTTAATTTCTTCATCTTTCATTTTTATTTTATTTTTTAGATTTTATTTCTATTATTTTGATTATTATCTATTTTATTTGAGATAATTTATGAAATTATATTTTTTTTCAATTTCATCCTCATTCAACTTTTTAATTTGTAAGATTTGTTCCTCATTATTTTAATAAATTTGAGAAAATAAAATATTAATAAATTATTTTTCAGCTCATTTTCTATGACATAACCAAATACTGGAAAATATTTTCCAACTTATTTACCCTTACATTACCAAACATTGAAAAATAATTCACTTTCCAAAAAGAAACTACTTTCCAACAAACAAACGAGGCCTAATAAAGTTTATCAAAAGGTATAAATCCTTTTTCTCTAAACGACTTAAAGATAATATACAAAAATAATCGTGGATCCTCTATAATAAAAAAAAAGGTGTGATTTAATAATTTATTGATTTTGATGAAATTTTATGATTTTTGGGTTTTAGGTGTAGAAATTAAGATTATAGCCATGGATATAGATTTTTAGAATGTTTTGCTTAAAAGAGTATTCTTTTTTTATTATTATTATTAACGTAGGTATCCAGGTTAGCTTGCGCAAATCTCGACTAATCCCACGGGTCCTGAAGTTAACGACCATTTAAGTCTCCAGTGGCCCTGAGATTTGTAAAACTCGAACTAGAGATATCTAGGGAGCAGACCTAGAGCCTGACTAGTTAAGCTATACCCCTCAAAGTTTTTAAAAATGTACTCTTAATTTTAGTAGTGATGGAAAAAGGGAATAATAGTTGTTGTAACCCATTTTTGGATCCCCACATAATAATAATAATAATAATAATAATAATAATAATAATAATATATAAAAAGATAAAAAAAAAAACAGAACGGTGTCATTTTAAACGACACTGTTCCTCTTTCTTCTTCCTCTGGACGTGCAGCAGGGGAAGAAAGAAAACTTTTGTTTTTTTCTTCTTTAAATTTGTTGCCTCTCTCTTCCCGCATGCTCTGCCAAGACCCGAAGCCCCATGCCTTTGATGATGAGAAACCAGGGGAGCCGCGCCTTGCCAGCCGCGTCCACTGGCCAAGCAACCGGCGCTGCCCCACTCCCCATGCGCAACAATAAATAGCCCCGCTCCCTTGGCTCTATAAATAACACCCAACGCCAGCACAGGAGGGGGGACGAAGAGGAAAGTGACCGAAAAGAGAGGAGTGAAATAAAAAGAGAAAGGAAAGATTAAGGGGAAGCTTGAAACTAGGGAGGGAAAATTTTTTAAAAACAAAACCAAGAGGACAAACGGACAACCACTGGTAAACGAAACAGAGAAAGAAAAAACAAAACTAGAGGGAAGGGGAAGAGGAAGAATCTCTCTCTCTCCGTCGCTTGAAACAGCAGCACCGCTGCTTGGAGCCATGTCACCACCACCGGCATCCACTGCAGCACCGCCAGTGAAGCAGCCAGACCAGCAACGCATCGCCTCCTTCGCGCCAGGTAACTCTTTTTCCCCTTCATTGTTTGTGTTTTGCTGCTTTTTCTCTCCTGCATGCAGAATGAATAGCGTTCTGCACGCAGAAAGAGGGGAGGGAAAATAATTCCCCCCTGTCAGTTATGTTGCTGGGCCAGGTTGATTCTGGCCCAACATTGTTGGTTCTTTTCCTTCTCTAGGCCAGGATGGTTCTGGCCCAGCCATGTGTTTTATGGGCCAGACTGATTCTGGCCCATACCTACTATCTGGGCCGGGTCCGGCCTAAAAGAAAATAGGAAATTTTGTTGGGCCGAGATCGGCACGACCTTTTTGGAGCTGAGTCCGGCCCAGCCCAGCCCACCTAGTATTATATATTATATATTATATTGTTTTTGTATTATTTATATATATAGATATATTTAAAAAAATAAAAAATTCTGAAAAATCCTTAAAAAATTTGTTGATTTTCCTGCATATTTTTATCAAAAATTTTTAATACTGGTTTGTATTTTTATACCGTAAAGATACAAATTCAGTATTAAAATGCCGGTTTTCGTCAAGACATCAAAAAGTATATATAAAAAAAATGTTTTGTTTTCATGGATACGGCTTGGTCTCTCCAAAATAAAGAAAAAAAAATCATCACATCATATTTTCATACAACAAAAAAAATCAAAAAATATATGTATTAGTATGCACTTTGGCTGTAACAACAAGTTTGTTAGAACCATAAGAACTAGGTCAATATTTCAAAAATTCTAAAAAAATATTTTTGTCTTCTTTTAGTATCTGGATTATGAATTTATACGTAAGACGTATTCCTGATATTAAAAATATATTTTTCATATAGATGTTAGAACGGTTAGATTTTTATCTGATAAGATAAGGACCTCCTTACTAAGGAGGACTTTTCTTAAACTGTAGACAGACCAACAACTAGAAATACGATAACACCTTAGCTTTTTATCAGACAATCAAACAATGCAGCTTACCTTAGGTAAGGCGTATTTGGGGTGCTAATACCTTTCTTTTACGCAATCAATTCTCGTACCCGATCTCTGAGACCAGTTAGGGTTCCTAGTGACCAAAATACAAGGTGGCGACTCCCATTCCATTTTCCGCCAATAAACGACAAGAATTTTTTGTCTCCCTCATATTTGCCTGATAGATAGATAGATAGATAGATAGATAGATAGATACATTTTAGATTTAAAGTGGAAATTTTTGTCGCGACGCCGCACACGTGCAACAATAATAATTTTATAAATATTTTTATATAAAGGAGTCCGAAATAATGCAAACAATAACTAAGGATCTCATATATCAAGTAAATAAATTAAAAAATACTATGCTTCAGAACAGTTTTTTTAGTGTTTGATTAATGTTTCGGCACAGAAGAGATGAAGAAAGTTGGGACAGAAACTCCTTTGGCTGTGGAGATAAAGATAAAAATTGAGCTTTTTTTTTGTCTCAGGGATTCTTTTTAACCAATTTTATATCCCTTTAAAAGGGGGGACAATGATACACATAGAACCAATTAAAATATATATTTTCTCAAATATCACTTTAAATATTTATAATTTGAATTATATTCAAATATGGACCATTAATTTTAATTAACTTAATTTCCATCATCAAATTTAAAAAAGTAGAAAATATATAAAAAAAAATTATAAAAAATATGAGAAATATAAACAAGAGAGAGAAAAAGAGAAGAGAGAGAAATAGATTGGATATTTTATGCTTTTTTAATTTACAGATTTTTAAATATATTATATCACACACACACACATTTTAATTTTAATGCTTTAAAAATATGTTTTGAGAATGTAATTGTATTAAAAGTTTGATTTTTTCATTTCATAAAAAATACAAAAAAATAACTGTTCAAAATAAATAATAAATTATTCTATACAATCTCATATTTTTTTAACAATTAAAAATTAATGAATTAAATAAATTATTTTTTATAAATTGAATAAAATCAATTAAGCACAAAGTATTTTTATTAAAAAAATTATAAGAAGAAAGGTTGTTTTACTGAATGAGTGAGTATTTTAACATTATAAAAGAGAATAAATATCATTATTAAAAAATTAATATAATAATTAAGGAATACATAATATAAAAATAAAAATTATTAATTTTCTCAAACAAATCGAATTTAATGATGTAGAGGTGGGGATTAAATGATAATAAAAAAATGTGTATTTATGATAAAATTATTGTTTTATATTATTAACTATCTTATTTTTAACTTTGTGATGATGATGCAAATATTTTATTTGGTATATGATTTATTTTATTGAGGTTAATTATTTTTCATGAAAAATAATTAACCAGGTGATTTATTTTTTCTTTCTCTTTTTTTCTTCTGTAATTTCTCTTTTTGGTCACATCAATTTATCTCATCTATTTTATTTTTTTTTAAGTTTTGGATCTTGAATCTCATCTTTTAGTCATTGGATCTTCTTAAGATTTTAGATTGACTTTTATTAAGGTTAATTATTTTACATGAAAAATGATTTTTAATTTTAACTAAACAACAAATATTGGGAATAACAGTTTTGTACAAAATTAATATTTAGAAATGAGGCTGTTTTTTAAATTGTGTTATTTTCCCAATACTTTTTTAAACTATGTCATTCTCTAAAAACTTTTACCAAGCTTTTTTTTTTCCAAAAAAATTTAAAATATCACAAAAAAGAATGCACTTGAAGGTATTTTTGTAAATTAAAAAAAGACACATAAGAATAAAATTGATATAATAAAATAATTATGAGACTTGACATATAGGTTGCGTTTGTTTCTCGGAAAGTGATTTTCGGGAAATCATTTTTCAAACTTTCCTATGTTTGTTTGCTATTAGGAAAGTTAGTCAACGAAAAACACTTTCCGATCAACGGAAAACATTTTCTAGTTCAAGAAAAATTTGGCTTGGTTTCTAAGAAAATGTTTTCATTTTATTTTGGGCGGAAAACACTTTCCGGAAGTTGTGAAAATTTTAGAAATATTATATTATTTGCTAATTATATTAAATTTGATCCTCAAACTTTTGATCGCTATATATATTTTGTTTTGAATATTTGTTTTTCAATTTCATCATTTAGAATTTAATTTTTATATTAACTTTAGTCCTCATTTTTATAATTGTTATGTGCTTTTCCCTTATCATTTTTTAATTGAAATTTTTTATCTATCAAATTTGATCCTCATTATTTTGATTATTACTTATTTTATTTGAAATAATTTATGAAATATTAATTATTATTATTTTAATTTCTTCATCTTTCAATTTTTTTATTTTTTAGATTTGATCTTTATTGTTTTGATTATTATTTATTTTATTTGAGATAATTTATGAAATTATATTTTTTTCAATTTCATTCTCATTCAAATTTTTAATTTGTAAGATTTGTTACTTATTATTTTAATAAAATTGAGAAAAATAAAATATTAATAAATTATTTTTCAACTTATTTTTCATAATATAACCAAATACTGGAAAGTGTTTTTCAACTTATTTTCTATTATATTATTAAATATCAAAAAATAATTTTTTTTTCCAGAATTTATTTTATTAGAATTTATTTTTTAATAAAAAATTATTTTCCAATAAAAAAAAAAAAGGGGGACAAAACATAGTCATGCGGGGTAAATTTGAGGTTTTACCTTTTTTAAGTACTAAAAAGATGTTGCATCCGTGTGCGTTTGTCTGTGGGGTCGTAGTGCTAATTCGCAAGTCCCAAAAAAGCGTTTTGAGAAGAGAAAGTTTTCGAGACGTCCAATGAAAAGATTTTAAAAAGCAATAATAAAAAAAAAAAGAAAAAAGCTTAAGGCAGCATCAATATTCCACCTTTTCTTTTCTTCTTTTTACGTGCGATCAAATTGGAAAACGACACCTTCACGTGTACGGTGGGCTATTACACCACATGAGTTGTTCCTCTTACGTGGGTCCAAACTTGACAGCCGCGGGAAAAGAAATTCAGGTAGCGTTTATTACAGTGTAATTATTTTAATATTTTTTATTTGATACTATATTAAAATAATATTTTTTCTTTTTAAAATTTTATTTTTTATATCAATATATTAAAACAATTTAAAATATAAAAAATCATTTTTTTGAAAAGCAATAAACAAACTCTTAACTTCTTAAAAACATTTCAAAATTTTATTAAGTAAAAATGTTTTTTTATAAAAAAAGTGCGTAAAAAAGAAAAACAATACTTGAAAATTACTTGTTATATATAAATATTATTTATTCAAAGTTTTAATTGTGTGCGTCAAATATATATATATATATATATATATATATATATATATATATATATATATATATATATATAACAAATTAAAATATT
>Ga0325404_1000232_pt1 | contig 54147 bp, 31 predicted proteins | sample PopdelMetagenome_18_FD_205664 | JGI IMG/M metagenome (GOLD analysis project Ga0325404, IMG submission 205664) | Populus deltoides microbial communities from Bellville, Georgia, United States - Xylem-Control-R1 | ecosystem: Host-associated > Plants > Phyllosphere > Stem > Wood/Secondary xylem...
GCTATCACTTTTACAAAGTGTTGAAAAATATTCTAATAATTAATTAAAATTAATTTTATGAAATAGAACTTTAGGTTACAATTATAAAAGAAACTAAAAGAAGAGGGACCAACTTTAAGAGAAAAAAGAAAAAGAAACAAATACCATTTAGACTCTGGCCTAGAAAACCTCACTTTGATCCCCAAAGTTTCAGTTATTTATTTATTTGGCCCCTATTATTTTAAAAATTTATAATTTAACCTCAAATCTTATTTATTTTACGTTTCAATCCTTAAATGTTGAGAGAGCAAAGTGACAGTCACAGGAAAATATAGAGAGGAGAGAAAGCGCATAGAAAGCCATATTTCAGCTACCAAAAAAATTTAATATAGGTGTTCATGAATTCATCTTCCAGAGGGATGCTCAATAAATGTAGTGTTTCTATTCAATCATTCTAGAAAAAAACTGATTTGGATCCATAAAGTTTTTTTTGGATTGATTTTCAGTCTTTAAAAGTTATTAGAGTGTATTTGGAATTGGAAATGGGTTTACTAAGGTTTCTATAATATTTTTAATTGAAAATAAATTGAAAAAATAAATCTGTGTGATTCAAAAGCTCAAACCTCAATTTTTTAGTGGCTAGAGATTACTAGAAAATTGTTAGTCAAGTGGTCTGCTATGACAAACGACATCTCGTTCATTTAAAAAAAATAAAATGAATAATATATCATCTGCTCTATAAAAAAAAAATTCAACCAAGCAAGATGGCCTAACTTTCGAGGTCCAAGTATACCAGAGCCTTTTCATTCCTGGCAGGGGCATAGATCTACCTATTAGGCCCAAAAGTGTTTGGCCTCTCTATTTTATTTTTGATTGATTTTTTATTTTTATTTTAATTAATAGCTCCTTTCTCTCTTTGTTTATTTTTTTACTTTTCATGATTTTTTTATTTAAATTTTAATTAATACCTTCTTTTTAATATTGTTTTGTTCATTTAAAAAAAATAATAACTCATTTTCTTAATTGTTTTTATATTTTTTTAATGTTTCAAATAGATTATAGTGATTTTATTTAGATTTTATTTTATTTTATATTTTATATAAATAAATTGTATTTGTATAATTACAAAAACAAAAATTGTTTGTTCTTGACAACCAAAATTAACCTTTAGATAAAAAAAAAATATATAAAATAAAAGGGACAATCAAGGTTAAATATATGAATGTACATGTATATTTTTATTTTTACGAGGAAGATTATCTTCTTCCTCTTTTAGTTTTTAAATAATTTATCACCCGTGCTTTCATTGCGAGTTAAATATAAAATTTTGGAACATAAAAAAATACCCAAATCGTTAAAAGAAATTTGGCATTGTCATTAAACTCGATGCAACAGTTCAAATTTAAAAATCATAACTCGAGTATTTGATTATTATTTAGTCAATTTGTCAAACCCACAACCCCGGTTAAGGACTTCACTAACCCGAATTCATTTTTTTATTTTATTAGATGATAGAAAATACAAAAATTGATTTACTATCAGCTCAATACTCAAAAATAAAATTCAATAAAAATCTCACACTAAATGATAGATTTGAAAAACAAACTAAAGATATAAACAAAAGGCCCAAAAAATCTCGACTCGACTTTTTAATTAATATTTAGTTAACCCATCAAACTCATAACCTGAGGTATGAACTCCACTTGATAGATTTTGTTTTTTATTTTATTTTATGATAAGAAATATGAAAGTTGATCTACCATCAACTCAATACTGAAGGATAAAATTCAATGAAAATTATATACTAAATGATGGAATTGAAAAAAATACAAAAGATATAAAAAAAGGCTAAGAAATTCCAACCTGATTCTTTAATTGATAGTTAATCAAACTTGCGACCTGAGTTATGAATTATATTGATTTTATTTGTTTTTATAAAACTTATTATATGATAAGAAAATATAAAAATTGATTTATTATTAATTTAATATTGAAAAATAAAATTAAATAAAAACTTAATAAAAATTAAAAAAAAAACTAAAGATAAAAAATTGATGTTGATAACAAAGCCAAGCAATAACCAAGCGAGCCAAGGATTGAAGTTGATAACATACTACCAAATTAATATATTTACTTAGCTCAGTGTAGCTTATTTTATAAGCTATTTGGGTGGTTGGAAGGTGACATGACTCGTATCCTGCATATTTAAAATAATTTATAAATTGGTTTACGCCCTTTGACTACTCTTTTTTTTTTTTACTATAGTTCAAAAATTAAGCTACAAGGGTTTAGATATTTTTTTTTTTTTTAAAGATGTTTATGGATATACTCTATTCAGGTTTGGATTTGTAATTATAATCAATTTAATTTTTAATAATTTATAAATTATAATCTTAGTTCATTTAATTTTTTTGAATTGGAATGGGTTGAATATATCATATTGGATTAATTTACTTTTATAAATTTTACAAATATTATTTGGTTAGGTTTATGAATTTTTTAATTTCTACATGATCCTAAAAGAAATAATTTTTGAACACTACAATTAAAAAGAAAATCAGGCAAAAATCAATTGAGGTTCTAAAACAATACAGTCAACAGAAGAATTTTAGAGTTTGAAATGGATATGCACCTTCACACACACATGGGAGAATAGCAAGTTCTGGCCTTGAGATGCAGTAGAATTTAGTTACTTTTTCAGCAGCTGTCATACGTAATTCAGCCTCATTATCACACAGTAACCGCATATACGCAAGGACCAAGTCCCACCTTAGAAACAACTAGCTGCTTCGCCGGCGCTATGCGTCGATCAATTTTTTTGAATAAAAAAATAAAAAGAAAATTTAAAATTTAAAAGTTTTAGTTCTTTCTATAAAAAGTTATACTCAAAAGTTTTGGGTCTGATTGTAATGCTTGACTCAAGAGTAATATTAATAATAATAATATTAAACCTGCAGTACTCAAGTTTAAGTGAGTTTGACTGCAACATCAGACCTAAAAACCTTAAAATATGATAACAAAATAGAAAAAAATTTAATATTACATAATGAAATTAAACAAGAAAAAAATATTAATTGAAAAGAAAAAAATAACAAAGCAAAGCACTATTCTAATGAATAGTGCTTTGCGAGCAGGGGCATAACAAAATCTCTTCATGAGATCATAATAATCTAATGAAAAGTAGACAAAACAAATCATAAATTTTAATTTTTAATCAAATCGATATTAAAAGATGAAATTAGGAGAAAAAAACTACTTAAGAAAAAGAAAAAAATTTAAACTGGTTTAACCCGCCAAACCAGGTTAACCCGTTAAACTTGGGATCTATGTCATGAGCATGTGATAACTAAAAAGAAAAAAAAATTAATATTAACAAACCCAATTAAACAAAAAAAATATTAATTAAAAACAACAAAGAAAATAGCAGCAAAAAAAACCTATAACTAAAAGGTATCTACCTTTCACTATGGATTTGCACGTGAAAGGTTGATTTCTTTTGGTTATAATTATAATATTAAAAGATGAAATTAAAAGAAAAAACAATAACGAAGAAAAACAAATATGAATCAACTGGGTTAACCTGATTTGACAGGTTAACCCCTCCAACATGAGATTTGTGTCATGAGAGTGCGATAATTAAATAAAAAAAATTCATATTAATGAACTAAATTAAACAAAAATATTAGTGAAAAAGAAAAAAACACAGAAAAAACCTATAAGAAGAAAAAAACTAATGAAGAAAAAGAAAAAAAATCTAAATTAATCAGGTTAACCCGTCAGACCTGAGATCCGTGTCATTAAAGTCTTATAACTAAATATAAAAAAAATTTAATACCAACAAACTAAATTAAAAAGGAATTAATTAAAAAGGGAAAAACAAAGAACGAAAAAACCAATACGAAGAAAAAAACTAATGAAGAAAAAGAAAAAAAATCTAAATTAACTGAGCTAACCCGTCAAACCTGAGATCCGTGTCATGAAAGTCTTATAACTAAATATAAAAGAATTTAATACCAACAAACTAAATTAAAAGGGAATTAATTAAAAAGGGAAAAACAAAGAACGAAAAAACCTATAAGAAGAAAAAAACTAATGAAGAAAAAGAAAAAAAATCTAAATTAATCAGGTTAACCCGTCAAACTTGAGATCTGTGTCATTAAAGTCTTATAACTAAATATAAAAAAATTTAATACCAACAAACTAAATTAAAAAGGAATTAATTAAAAAGGGAAAAACAAAGAACGAAAAAACCAATACGAAGAAAAAAACTAATGAAGAAAAAGGAAAAAAAATCTAAATTAACTGAGCTAACCCGTCAAACCTGAGATCCGTGTCATGAAAGTCTTATAACTAAATATAAAAAAATTTAATACCAACAAACTAAATTAAAGAGGAATTAATTAAAAAGGGAAAAACAAAGAACGAAAAAACCAATACGAAAAAAAAAACTAATGAAGAAAAAGAAAAAAAAATCTAAATTAACTGAGCTAACCCGTCAAACTTGAGATCCGTGTCATGAAAGTCTTATAACTAAATATAAAAAAATTTAATACCAACAAACTAAATTAAAAAGGAATTAATTAAAAAGGGAAAAACAAAGAACGAAAAAACCAATACGAAGAAAAAAACTAATGAAGAAAAAGAAAAAAAAATCTAAATTAACTGAGCTAACCCGTCAAACCTGAGATCCGTGTCATGAAAGTCTTATAACTAAATATAAAAAAATTTAATATTAACAAAAGAAATTTAAAAAAATTAATTAAAAAGGAAATAAAACAAAAACAAACAAAAGGCATCAGTCTTTTAACTATGGACTGCAGTGTACAGTCCACAATCAAAGGCATAAAAATGGCAAAAAGCCAAAAAAAAAAACTACAAGCATCAACCGATAACTAAATAGAAAAAAATGAATATTAATGAACTAAATTAAATAAAAAATATTAATTAAAAAGAAAAAAGAAAAGAAAAAAACCCTATAAGAAGAAAAAACCAAATGAAGAAAAAGAAAAAAAATTGAATTAATTGGATTAACTCGTCAAATCAGGGATCCGTGTCATAAAAATCTGATAACAAAATAGAAAAAAAATTTAATATTAATAAACTAAATTAAAAAAATAATTAAAAAGAAAAAAACGAAGGTATCAGCCTTTTCACCGTGGACTGCACTGTGCAGTTCACAGTGAAAGGCATAAAAAGAAAAAAATCAAAAAAAAAACTAAAAGCATCAACATTTTCACTGTAGATTCCATACAATATTAAAAGATAAAATTGAGAAAAAAAACTAATGAAGAAAAAAAAAATCTGAATCAACTAGGTTAACCCGCCAAACCAAGTTAACCTGTCTAACCTGGAATTCATGTCATAAAAGTGTGATAACTAAATAGAAAAAAAAATTTCATATTAATGAACTAAATTAAAAAAAAAATTAAAAATGAAAAAAAAAGAGAAAAAACTAATGAAGAAAAAAAAATCTGAATCAACTAGGTTAACCTGTCAAACCTGGGATCCGCATCATGAAAGTCTGATAAGTAAATAGAAAAAATTTAATATTAAGATACTAAATTCAAAAAAAATTAATTAAAAAACAAAAAAAAAACTAAAGGCATCAGCTTTTTTACTATCAATAAAAAGCTTAAAAAGAAAAAAAAAACAAAGTCATATGCCACGGGTTAATTTGTTTTTTCTTGCATAAAAAATATCAAAAAAATGCTAAGATGTAAGAGTGTTAGGTTTTTCTGCAAAGATATACCAAAGAGTATTGGGTCTAGCTGCAACACTTGACCCAAGAGTAATATTTATAATATTAATAATAATATTAAACTTACATGACTCAAGTTTAAGTGAGTTTGGCTGTAACATCAGACCTAAGAGCCTTGGATGTGGGTCTGACTGTAAGGTCGTGTCATAAAAGTGTGATAATTAAATAGATTAATTAAAAAGGAAAAAAAAAAGAAAACAAAAACTATAAGAAGAAAAAAACTAATGAAAAAAAAGAAAAAAAAATTGAATTAACTGGGTTAACACTTCAAACCAAATTAACCCGTCAAACCTGTGATTCGCGTCATGAAAGTTTAATAATTAAATAGAAAAAAAATTGACGGGTTAACCCAGAATTAACTGGGTTAACTTCTCAAACCCGAGATACGTGTCATGAAGGTCTGATAATTACATAGAAAAAAATTTAAAATTGACAAACTAAACTGAACGAAAAAAATTAATTAAAATAAAAAGAAGCAAAAAAAAATTCGGGTTAACTCGTCAAATCAAGTTAACCCGAGATCCGTGTCATGAAAATCTGATAACTAAATAAATAAAAAATTAACATTAACATACTAAATTAAATGAAAAAATTCATGAAAAGAAAAAAACAAAGAAAAAAGCAAAAAAAAAAAAACCCGAAAGGCATAAAAAACGAGAGAGAAAAAAAAGACAGCTCAGCCTTTGCACTATGCAGTCCAAAACCTGGTCAACCCGTCAAACTCGGGATACGTGTCATGAAAGTCTGATAGTTAAATAGAAAGAAATTCAACATTAACAAACTAGGCAAGGTTCCCTTCCAAGACTCCATACATATGCGAACCCAAATTTACATACAAACTTATCCTTCAAAACTCAATCAGACTTCAACGCAACACTAATAACAAAATAAACTTCATAATATAATTTGATTGTCTTAATACAATAGTTCATATAATTTCATAATTTTGAGGCACTGACTAAACATAAAAGGAAGTTATAAATTACAACCAAAAATCAGGTTCAGAAGGTTCAACAAAAATAACTTGCTATCAAGCTATAAGTCTGAAAAGATAAATAATGAGAGGGTGAGTTCAACAATTCAGTGAGTAGATAACGTTCAATATACACACGCGAGGTACTACAACAATGAGAAATATATATACAAGTATGGCTTTAGGTTCTTATATGAAAGTTTTTCAAATAGGCCATAACAAAAAGATCATATAGTAAAACTCGTCAGAAAATCAAAATGTAATGAACATAAGGCTTCGTACTGTGGGATGATCAGTCCACACAGGTTGGTGACTCCCCCGACCAATTAGGGTTCAGATATGATGTGCACAAAGACTAACACTACCCTGTTAGCATGGGTATTTTGACTGACATACCACAGGTTCATAATCATAATCAAACAGACATATTTATATCTCAAGGCTCAACTCATGACATCAATCAAATGAGGAGCTATCAATTCAGAAGTCAATTTAAAATATATACTGGCTCATATCAAGAATTCAGATTTAATAATTGATCATGCTTTATCATAATAAGGATAATAATCAACATATATATTATCAAAAAGCATGATCCAATTCATACTAACAAATCAAACATTTATAATATTTTTCATGCATATGGAAAATTATCTACTCACCTGACTCGAAAGCAAACAGTACTCAAAAGCAGATACTGAAGGAAATCCTACTAACGTCCCGCTGGTAGAACATCAGGATTATCTGAATACAAATGAGACATATTCAAGAACGACTTAAAATAACATTTAACCTATTTAATACACTTAACTAAGAGTGTATTTTGTAACCCTATATGTTTTTTAACTAACTAGTCAATTTTTCCAAAAACTCAAAATCTAACGGTTTTTTCGAAATTTAATCCATAATAAAATAAATAATAAAATTGATAATAATTCACTAAATAACCCTCAATTATTCATCAAAACAATCTGCAAAAGCTAATATTACAGCTAGGGACCAATCTGAAAATTATCATATTTTTAAGGGTCAAATTGTAACTTTTGTCAAATTGAATGACCAAACTAAAAATATCATAAATCCATGACTATACTGAAATTCTGACCATAATTAATCCTCAGTTCTATCCAGAATATCTCATTATGCTCCAGGACCATTTTGGAATTTTACCAAATTTTTAGGGTCAAATTGGAGGACTAAATTGAAAATGTTAAAAGTTCATAACTATACGGGCATTCTTTCCATAATTCATATTTTATTCTGTTCAAAATCTCGGAATATGCTCCAGGGACCAATCTGTAATTTCTTTCCAAAGTTTGGGGACTAAATTGTAATTTTCACAAATTGAGGGACCAAACTGAAATTGTCATCTTCAACCTCCAACCCAGAATTTCAACAGAAAACCTAATGTTCTTTCCAGATTTCTAACTCAAAATTCACTATTTACACAAATCATAACTCAAAATCATCATCTTTACCTACAATCTTCCATAATCAACTAAATAATCAATTACCCACAACAATCAACCCTATAACATTCAAATTAATTCATCAATTAAACCTAAAACACAATCTTCAAAACCCTAACATTCAACCAAAACAGAAATTTAAAGCTTAAATAACACATATTTATACATAATCTTACCTTTAAACTTATTTTCTCAAACTCCCTTCTATTTCCCTTATCTTTCCCTCTTTTCTCTTCTTCTTGTTCTCTCTCTTCTCTCTCACGGTTTGCTCTCTAAGAACACAGCTTTCTCTTCTTCTTTTTTACTTTCTATTTATATTTATCATCTCTTTATTCAATTACTACAATACCCCTAATTTAATTATACTAACTCTTTAAGCCTTCAAGGGCTTTGTTGCCTTTTCCTATCTCTTTTAATACAAAACATCACAAAATCTGAATGAAAAAATAATTCAAAAGGTTGCTTTGAAAAATTAGAGTGTCAAACATGGAAATCGAGAATGAGAGAGAAAAGAAAAAAAAGATTGTCAAAGCCAAATTGGAGGTCCATTAGTCACCCATGCTACTCGAGGATGGAGGAGTTGCCAAGACAATTCAAATGCTACCCCCATAAGCCACCATTTGTCTGTCAAACATCTCATCACATGCCACCTAAATAGAGTCGAAACAACTCATGCGCTAACACGTGCAATGCATGCAATAATTTTTTTTAAATAATATTAATATTTATTAAATTACAAAATTATTCCTTGGCCAACTTAATTATAACTAAAAACAAGATGAAAATACAAAAAGATCATTGAACATCGGTTAAAGAAATTTTGCTTTTAAAACTAATTTAATCATTTTATTGTACTTAAAAAATAAAAAGTCAAAAAATACCCTAGACACCAATTAAGTAATATTTGATATTAAGGGTAATTTAATAACTCTACAATGCTTTGAAAAGTTGAAATGACCAATTATCCCATGATCAATCTGGTAAAACTAATGGACCTTGAAAAATGGGTTGTATTACCCCAAATAGCCAGTTTAATGACTTTTACTTGGAATGACAAAATGATCATTACAATATCAAATTCATAGTATAATATGTTTTGGTTTACGGTAAAAAAACTAATAGGAATTAGTTTTTTTAATAAAACAAATCAAGTTTGCAAAATTTGATAAAAACAAGGATAACATAAAAAAATACAAAGGAGTTTTAGAGATAAATTAATACTTTAATTTAAAAAATGAGAAATTTTTATTCAAATACAATATTTATCCATCTAAAAAATTAAAAAGCTAGTTTTAAAAAAGTTATACTGAGTTTGGAAAATATAGTTTAGAGGTTCTTCATAGTTTACTATTACAAGTTTTTCACTGTTTTTCTTATAAAGAAAATATATAAGAAATTTAATTTTTCTCTTTTATATACAAGTATTTTTTAGTAATGTAAAAATTAATTTCTTTTTGCATTTTTATATTGAGCTAGTATTATAAGTTTAATTTTTATTATAAATTCAATATAAATATTTTTTTTCAAGTTAACAATATCACTCTAACATGATAATTTTTAATTTGAATGAAATAAAATTAATATTTTATAATTATATTACCATGAATATAAAATATTAAGATGACTATTATAAATTATAAATTTAATTTCTTATAAAAACAATTTTTACCTTGATGTATTTTTATTTTTTTAATGAAAACTTTGTTTTCGTTTTCAATTAATAAACATGTTTTCTAATATTTTTTTATTAAAACAAAAAAACTAAAAATGAAAAAAAAATGTTAATGAACGTGCATGGAATTATCAAAGATGTGCCAAAGCATTTGGCTAGTTTATCATGTAGAGAAGGCACATTGTAACGTGGCGCAACGGAGTATTAAAGTCCCGTGGTTGACACAGTAAAACTCTAGATTCCGAAAGCTAATTTATTTAATAATATATTAAAATAATATTTTTTTATTTTTAAAAAATTATTTTTAATATCAAAATATAAAAAAAATTCAGAAATTAAAAAAATTAATTTAAATCTAAAAAAATTATAAAAATTGAATGCAACGTCAAATAAGATCCTTGTATATTTGGTAATAATATAAGTATTTTTTAATTTTTTTATTATAATTTATTAAAATAATTAAAAAATATTAATTTAATTATTTAAAAAAAGAAATTTAAAGAACATATTTTTACCACATAAACAAACACTCAAAACCACAACGCCATGTGTCGTAATTCTAAGCAGTTCCACGTCTTGTGGATACCTCGAGTCGCTCCGACCCCAACGTTACCCAAAATAAACACAGCTCCAACTTTCCCTCTTTAAGCTCCTCAAAAGCTACAATCCAAGCTCTGACTTCAAAAACCTCTCAACCAATCAAAATCAAACCCTACTAACACATCTTCTACGTGTCGCACTCTTATTAGGGATAATGGTATTACCGTAATTTCTACAAGGACCAAGGGCATTTCCAGATCAAACCTGTCTCCTCCTCTCTTCCTCTTAAACCTCACTTTTTTTCTCCTTAGAAACCCTCTTTTTCTTTTTGCTCATATTTGCAAAAGGATCTCTCAATAGCCGCCATGGCCTGGCTTAACCGATTAGCCATCACCGCAGCGCCATCACTCCGTCGTGTTAGCCGATTCTCCGACAGTCGAGGTTATGGATCAGCAGCGGCAGTCCAATTCGACTATGATTATTATGATGACTATTATTCAGACACCGTAGAAGACTACGGACAGCTTAATCGGCTAAAGCCGAATTTGGAGTCGGTGGCTGGGTCGGCTTCAGGGAGAGGAGTGCAGTGGGTGTTAATAGGAAACCCAGGAGCTAAAAAGCATGTTTACGCAGAGAAACTCTCGAAGCTTCTAGAAGTTCCTCACATTTCCATGGGTACCCTTCTTCGTCAAGAGCTTAACCTTAACTCTTCTATTTATAAACAGGTGCTTTTTTAGGGGTTTTTTTATTTTTAAGTCTTGGTCTTTATTTTTTTTGGTTAATGGGATTTGATATTGATTGGTTTTTGGAATGTTTTGTTTTTAGATTGCAAATGCGGTGAATGAGGGAAAATTAGTGCCTGAAGATGTGATTTTTGGGCTGTTATCAAAAAGGCTTGAAGAGGGTTATTATAGAGGTGAAAATGGGTTTATTTTGGATGGAATTCCCCGAACGAGAATTCAGGCTGTAAGTTTCTCGTTTTCTGATTATTGGCATTTGTGTCTCGCAAGCAAGTGGATGATTGTGGGGTTTTGTTTTAATTGGTAGAATTGAAGGACTGTTGAAGGAATGGAAGTTGATTTTATTATTATTATTATTATTTGCATCTTTTGGTGGTGTTTTTATATGTAATTATGGCATTTTGTCTTATGATGATTGAGGAAATGGTGGGATTTTTCTTTGCAGGAGATTCTTGACCAAATTGCGGATATTGATCTAGTTGTTAATTTTAAATGCGGTGAAGGGAATGTGGTGAAAAAGAATCTTATAAGTGCAGAAAATTCTAGTCACTCTGTTGCTGATGCGGGAAGTGTGTCAAATGAAAAGTACCGAATATACGCGCAGGAGGTACAACGTGTTCTTTTTCATTTCTGAATTAGATTTCGCATTATTGGTGTTTTGAAGTGTTCATTTAGTGATTATGAGTTTTTGTTTGTTCAAAACAATGCTTATCTATGTTCTTGCTTCTGGCATCCTAGATGCCTCTGAAAGGGCTGTATATTTTCGCCTAGTTGCATTAGAATTGCATTTTGCCACTGATAGCAGTTTTCATGGCCCTGTGCTTTGTGTTACTCATGATATTTTCCTATTCTTCATTATCAAACTTCGTGTAAATTTTGGATATTGGAGCGTTTATTCAGTTCTCTGGTCATCATTATCGGAATATGGTTACATCGAAGAAAAATGAGTTATATTATCATACGTTTGCTGCTTGAAAGAATATACCACAAAATGTCTTTTCACGTTGTCAAACGATTATTTTAGTCCTTTTGGTTCAAGTGGTGAAAGTTTATGCTCAAGTTAATATTTCAATCGGGGGGGAATTCGGGAATTTGCTCATTAAGTATTTGTTCTTTTATCAGGGAAAAGCGTTGGAAGGATACTACAGGAAACAGCAGAAGCTTCTTGACTTTCAAGTGGCTGGTGGATCTGGAGAAACATGGCAAGGCTTGTTGGCTGCATTACACCTCAAACACCTGAGTGCTGTTAGTTCTTCACCAAAACTGGCTGCTTGATTTTTCTTCCATGCAAACTGCTGACTGCTTCGGTTTCATTCCCAAGCAGGCATGGTATAGTAAATATTTATAATGGGAGCACCATACGAGTTTGTGTGGCGATTGTCCAATTGGAGTTTTGAATCTTTCTTTTTGAAGTTTAGCTTATCTAAGCAGTTGCAATTTTGAGAATGTATGGTTGTAAGGTAATTTTGGCGAGAGATATAAAACAAAGAACACCGGCAAGTGTATTTTTGCGTCTTGTCTCTGATTTGTGGTCTATATTGTGTTTCAATTCAATCTGTCCGGTACACGAATTTAGTTCTGTGGAAGTCCTATGCTTGTTCCCTTCGTGTCTTTTCTTCTTTTCCTCTACTTTCAGAAACTGGGACGGCCTATGAAGCTTTGATTCAGTGATGATGGACTGACTCCACGGTCAAGGCTGGAGCTCCAGGAGTTAAAAGGTTTCTAGATTCAAACCCCGCACTCCTAGAATGATAATGACAGGAGAACAGAAAAAAATGTAGCTACTCAAATGGCGGCAACCGAACCTTGATTTGAACTAATTGTTCGCATTGCAGGCTTGCCAAGTCTTTTTGAACATCAATGTCGTTACATGAGTCTACAAAAAGACTGGCGCTTTAATAACCCTAACACCTTGTCGTAGGAATATTGAGCTCCTTGAGAAATGTTCTGAAGACCAGCTTCAGATACAGAAGTATGCATACGGGATGCTAACTTCCACGTCAGTTACCATGGATCTCTGTCAACCCAGTTTTGGACCATACAAATTCCAAACACTATCAGGGCAAGTTGGCAACTTGGTTTTTAGCTTCAAGACCCGAACATAGTATGTGCAAGCTAATACACATGCCAAAAAATTCAGGAATTAATTAAAACAAACAATACCTGTTTACTTGACCGCTTTCATGAAGCACTTTATCAGTTGAGATTTAAGAATCACATGAAGGTCATGAAAAGAGAGATTTTTCTTCAAAATGCTAAAACAGGCACTCCATTTCTACATGAAGGTTTGAGATGTTCTCTAAAGCTACACGATTTGCATTTTCCTTTTTTACAAGTACAAGGTAACCAAATGGACCCAAAACTGATTGCTGATTTACTACTAAAAAACAAAGAAAGCTAATCATACATTATTTGTACAGACATGTGAATTTACATATATAGTTACTCACTGTTCATCCATATCTCTCTGAGAAGTTCATATCTGATGGTATTGTCAATGCCCTTCTTTGATTTCCAGCTGGGCTTTGTTGGGGCAGGTGAAGACCGCACCCCATCAAGTATGATGGAAGCCAAAGGTGAATTCAATTCATCAAGCTCATCATCACTGGTGTAGGATTTTCTGACAATTGAGGAGCCACTTTTTCTCAGCTTAGATTGACTTCCAAACTCTCCAATGATTTTGGCAATGGAAGCTGCTGAAGGTGGTAAATAGATCGGAGGAGCTGCAATGCATGGTACCGTTGTGACAGACTCCTCTCCAGCCTCAATAGCATCCTAAATGAAAAAAAAAAAGAAGAGATGATTGCTTGTGATCTCGTAATGAGCTTATTCCTGGTGGTGATACCACAGTACTCTTAAATCAGCTAATACATGGTGGCAAGAATACACAGTACTCTTAAATTGTAGTATAGACAAGAGGATGCAATTTGGTCTATGTGGTTCTAGCTAGCTTTAAAATAGAGCCAATTCAAGGTAGGCTTGTGGCCAACTCAAAACCAGCAAATTAATCATTGGAACAGAGGGTAACAACTAATGCAGAATTCTGGGGGTCCAAATTTTTCTGTTCTTGTTTTAAGATCTTTTTGTGCAATTCTTTTATGCAACATTTTGGTAATAACTAACAAGGATTTGGTCCCAGTTAGATCAATTACCAATTTACCAACCAACATTAAATTGCTTGTATATTTTTTAACCAATACCAACTCACTGACAACTTGCACCCTTATAAAAAGATTCATGCTAAACATCATCAGCCTCCAGGAACATGCCTGAGTAGAACCATTGATAAGTACAGAAGTGAAACATATCCATTCATTTTGAATGTGACTGACCTCAGTGTCCAAGGCTTCAAACACAACATCTGGAATAGGATCTGGACAGAACTCGTCTAAGACAAAATTATCAAGAACCCTCTTGATCAATGGTGCAGCAAATGTGGGGCATACCTTCAAAAATAACATGACGTTTATTAAGGATTGAAAACATGGCTCATGCAAGTTTGGGATGAATGAAGGGTGTGAGTATGATAGCTTGCGATGAATAAATAGCATGAGTATGTCAAACCTCTTTTCTGATGGATTTACTTAAGAGCATGTCCTTTGGAAGCATCATGAGATCACTTAATGCATTAAGGAGATGGAAAGGCTTGAATGTCGTGTCTGGTCTCTCATCAATCTCATCGTTTTCATTGTCATCTTCAAGCAAGTCATCATCATCCATACCAAATAGATCAGTCAGCCATCTTGACCAGTTCCCAATCTGATATTTTCAAAAAGTACAAGGAAAGTTACTTCATTAATGGCAGCAATAGAAAACCTTAAACACCCTCTCCAACAATACAGGTTAATGGCTTTCAAATTGGTGTCTCTTATCATCAAGTCTAGTCTTTGGTATGAATAGGATTTATCAACTTGTGAAGACAAATGGACATGCAGCATCAAAATATCATATGCATGCATGGTATGTAGATGTTTTTCTTAGCATGAAAAGCCTCTTTCCCCTTTCTTTCTTTCTTTCTCTTTCTTTTTTTTTCCGGGAGAAGCATGACATGCATTATTCAAATGTGGAAATAAGAGGAGAAAAACAGGTCACATCTAGTACAACTTTTGGAGATGTCAGATGGTATCTGAACTGTCCTCCCCTTCAATTTTGAAAAAGGAAAGGAAAAGGAGATGTGTTTGGCTCCCATTTTACAACTAAATGGTTGTAAATTTAATAGAGGTAGCAATAAAAGACCAAAATGAAGGTCAAACTCTAAAAGATAACAGCAAAAAGTTCCCTTAGGTTAGGCTTCCGTGTCAGAACTTTATCCTCACCACATTTTTCAGTTGTGCACCAGCCCCAAAGCTCGATGACCCTGCTGGAATTGGGAGAACTTTTGGATCACTGATGGGATCAGATACTGGATCAGTTGGGATCTCATCAACAGATTCACGAAGGATAGCATTGAACATTGCCACGTCTAATCTAGCTACGCATTGCTCCATTATCTAGAAACATAATAGTAATATATTATCATGCCATATTGTTTGCAGAAACAAATTATCAATAGTTGGAAAAGCATAATCAAAGACAACTAGTATTAGTTAACAAATGAAAATTAGTTGAAACAAATATCAGCAAACATGTTGTCAACAACCATATGAGTTCAACAATTCAGCACTCTTGTTTTCAGATGATATTTCAAATATTCCTTCCATCTACACAGTAAAAGCAATACCATATGTTGTTCACGTTCAAAGAATTCCATTGTAAGCTATGTTGGTTGTTCACATGCTATAACTTGTCAGTGGTATATAAAAACACATTAACTTTGATGACACCATTGAAATTGATAGATTTACCAGTCTTGCCAGCACAGGTAAACAGCCACATTCATGGCCTCCAGCTCGGACAGGACAAAGTCTTTCACAGGCATCTTTGAATGCCTTCTTCCAATGCTCTAATGAAATGTTCCCTTGGTCTTCATGAACCAACCTTGATGTCCTTCCAAGGTTTTTCTTTGAGCCAGAACTATCAAGTTGAGCAATTTCCTTTGTAGCAGCAGCTTGCATGTGTGGGGTCAGAGTCTGGTGCAGAACCATGAAAAAGATTCATGTCAAGTAATATTAAAGAAGCAGAGTTTCAATATTTTAAAATAATAGTGCAGTTAATGAGAAATCAACAAGACAAGGGAGAACAGGATGAATTAATGAAGAACCTGCCACCAGATTGATTCAATGGTGCGGGAGAAGATCCAAGCTTCAACTCTTTCCAGTGCAGATGTAAATACATGTGGGTCCTCCCAGTCACTGGAATCTTCATAAAGACCATTCTTATTTCCCTTTCGGCTGGGAGATACCTCTTTCCATTTCAATGAAGATGATAAGATCTTGTTTCCCTTCCTTTCCGTATGTTGTCCTGAAGAAATTTTGCTCTCTGTATCACCAATAGTTTGGCTTATAATTGTCCTCAAAACAACAGAGTTTGATAACCAAAATGTCAACCTGTATTTAGAGTGAAAACATGAAACATGAGCTTGCAAAATAATTTTGAGAATATCAGTTAGATAGTAAAGAAAGTAGCAGTAGAATGAATAGTACCACAGGTGACATGGTTTTTTAAACAATTATATTTCCACCACAGGATGTTTTCAGGTTGAAAAACACATCATGGTTCATGGCCAGGGTTGTGGTGTTCCAGTCAAAATAAAATGATTTTCTTTTGTCCTTCTTTCGCTCCAATATTGTTGTGGAGTGGGGTCAGGTAATTTAGCCTTTGTAAGGCAGATACTATATTCACTTGGTCAAACCAGAATAGATAACTTCTTGGGTTCAACATGTAACTTTGATGGGAATCCAACTTCACATGCTTTAGAATGTCAAAATAAATGATGATTGCATGGTGAAAGATGCCTGGAGATGTAGAAATGGATGTGAATTAGAAATACCTAGGAACGTCATTTCCACATGCTTTTGCAACCAGAACCAGTCCTGAAATGGCACTTCTAGCTGCACTAGCTCTTCTTGACTGGAAATTTTCTCTACAAGCATGAAGATATAGTCTAGAAAGGCGGCGAGCCGGAGCATGAACCTTACTCATGGAACTTCCATGCTCAGCAACAACAGAGTAAAGAGAAGCCTCAATAGCAGCAGCTTCTTTCAACTCTCCCTCGAGCATCTTTATTTTGTGTTCCAATTGCTGGATCTTGCCATCTAAAATGGTTGTTCGGGTATCTTTTGGATAAATCTTTGCATTTTTTCTTTCATTGAAGCTAAGGCTCCCAGCACTGTGACGTGCATCTCTCATCAGACCAACTTCATTGTGCTGATTTCTGCTACCAAATCCATTGCTCCTCAGTGAGTCTGATGATGACCTAACAGATTTCACATGCTTTAATCTATCAATTTTGAGGATATTTCCCTTCATATCAAAGCCCCCGGGTGAAGTAAATGTATCACTCCCCAGTGAGTCCTCATCTCTAGCATCATATGGAAAATTATCAATTGGTTCATCTTCTGAGAATTGCTTTTGCTCTTCCCCATTCTGACTACGCTCTTCATTTACTTGAAAATCACCAGAGATTGTATTGCCAAGCTTTGCACCCACGTGGGGATTTTCATCTGAAGATGTATTCTCATTATTGTTCTGGAAAATATCACCTCTCCTAATTGTGGTGATGCTATTATTCAACTTTCCATGAACTTCCTGCCACAAATCCTGATGGCCATTGCTTCTCTTGCTGGTATTAGCCTCTTCATCTTTGCTTTTGTAAGTGAAGGATGGGGAAGAAGAATGAACACTTTGAGCAACATCATCTTTCAGAATTGACGATGGACTAGAGATAGCAGAGTTCATTACAGAAGCATGACCATTGACTGGGCTCCCAACATCAGATGATAAATCTATGGATGACGAATAAGATGAACTTCTTTTCAGCTTTTCTTGTGGTGCAGTCTGTTTTTCCATCTCAATCTGTGAAGCTGCAGTAGGCTCCTTGTTAACAACATGCTTGCTCTCTGTCATTCTGACTGATCCATTCTGCAATTCAATATGAAGGGTTAACTTTATCTGTTAGTTACAATGGAAACTAATTTCACAGGATGGCCATCCAGATGCGGAAATGCAAGAGGTTGTTCCTTTTATAGGTCCTGACAGATGAACAACATGTTGCAAAACATAATTGCTGAAAACTAGAAATAAGCTGTCTTGACAGGATTTGATAAGAACCTGAACAGATGATTGGTAATTATTCAAATCTGGTTCATGTCTGAAGTTTCTGGATAATGGTGGAGCTTATTGATTGAACACCGTTATTATTTTTCAATGGTAGCAGTGATGGTAAAACCTTTTTTGTTTGTTTATTTTTTTGAGTCATCATAGAAGTAGAAAGTTGATGCAGGCCAAACTGGTTAACTGATAAATAGGTTCAAAATTGAATACTTGATTTGAAAAGTGAATCCAAAGAATCAAACTGAGTACCTCATCATTTTGGGGAGGCAAACCCCCATTTGCCAGAGATGAGTGAGACGAAACATCATCGTCAGTGAAAGAGGCAACCTCGGCTTCTTCAGCGTATCCTTCGTTCATTAATGCTGAAACTGATTCACCACCATTCTTGTCCATTGATACCCCTTTTGACAAGGATGAGGAGGTAGTGCGGCCCTTATCAATTGGCTTGATTTTAAAGTACAAAATAGGCTGAGGTGTGCTCCTAAAGCTCCGCTTGCTGTTTACTGGAGCAGTTAGGCTTATAGTTTCCTTGATGACACCATAATCTGCCAAGTCTACAACAGCAGTTGCCAGCAATTGAGCCTTATCCCTTCGAGGCTCATACAAATTGAATTCTAAGCAATTTTTCTGGAAGGTATCAGTATCCTTGCCTTTGACAGGCACTTCCCTCAACAAAGTCACAGGTAATCTAAAAGACTCATTGAACTCAATTTTCCCCTCACCAACAACAGTCCCAAGCGAAGGAACAACAGTGTTGGTAGACCCAGAATTGCGATCGCCATTTTCCCACTGAATGAGGACTGAACGAAGGGATCTCAGAGACTGAGATGGAGGCCAAGGCTTAATATCCTCAATGTGCACTAAATAATCAACCAGAACTGAGGAGCTTCTCCTGTTCTTTCCATTCATACCTAGAACCATTTCTGAGCATACACTTGAAATCCACCAAATCCAAACACCGTGGCAATGTGGTTATGGTTGTTTAATTATACAGCCTAGAACTCCAAGATCCTAAAATTCCAGAAGGCATATAAAACTCAGATGTTAAAGAATTTCACAGCTTTACAAATATAAGGGTAAAATCAGAACCAGACAGTGTACAGATTAATGACACAAAAGAATTTTTCTATTCAATTGCTAATAAAAGGAAAGAAAAGGAACTGAAACATTTTATATCATTTTTTTATTTCTTAGTACAGAAAATTGTGAAATCTCACTCAAGCTTAGATTAGCTTAACTATTCCCCTTATTTGAGTTTAAAACCCAGAAATTAAGAAACACTCAGAATGTTATAATCTTTCCTTTCACAGCATTTTCTCAACAACCAAGCAGAGCAACATGCACCCCCTACCAACAAAGTTTAAGCCAAACATTTTAAAGTCTCATTAAAGATAAAAATTCACAACTCCAAGGCTATGAAGACAAAAACAAAAATTCCTCACAATTTTTTTTTAACAAAAAAAGCAGAGCAAGATATGTCTTCACATCCTTGAAAGAACTAATTTTGAATAATATCTGCATGGTAAAATTTCCAAATAATGGAAGAAAAAAATAGTAACAAATAAAGCAGTTACTGAACAAAATTGAAACTCATTTTTAGCTCATTAAACTGCTGCGAGTAAAAAGAACATTAAACATGAAGAAAATAAATAAATAAAACAATACTACAAAGAGACGTCGAGTAATCCTAAACAAATCTAACAAAACCAAAATGCAACAAGTTTCTTAGTCACTTTATCATGGTTACACTACTAGATCCACATAAAAACAAATACCCAAAACTTATCCATATTAGAAATGTCAACTTTCAACAAGAACTAGCAAGTACGAAAGGGGAACATTAAAATGCAGGTATCAAAAAAAAAAAAAGAAACCTTAGTATTATAGTAAATTTGTATATATGGAACGGATGGAAATGAAATTACAAAAAAAAAAAAATAGCATTTTGATGTACTCACCTACTACCAGAGATTTCGCAGGATTTAGAGAAACTACAGAATCTTCTCTTTCTGATTTTTTGTCATTAGTCAAGCTGGTTCTTAACTCTGTCTCTCTCTCTGTTTGTGACTGTCGGAGGAAGCTTGTGTGTGTGTGTTTCTGTGTTGAGTGAGCGAGGCAGATAAAAAAAGAGAATGTCTTGTCTGGTAATAAGACATTCATAAAAATAAATTAAAAAAAAAATAGAAAGCAAAGCCGACACCAACATACAGAATTTACCTAATTATTTATATATTTGATTAATTAATTATATTCGATGGAATTAGCTGAACAATGGATAGTTGTTTGCTATTGTTTACGGTTTTTATTTTCTCTTTAAAATAATAGAAATGAAAAAAAGAATTTTACTTGCTTTAGAAAAACTGTAAACTCATGCTAAATCTCCTAAAAATCAATTTATTTTGTTTTGATAAATTTTAATAATTTGGTTGCAGATCACAATGGTTCCGGTTTTTTTTTTAATTGTTGGTTCGCAGTGCTATAATTTACCATTAATATAATAATTTTAATTAAAAATATTCACAGCGAGTGAGAAATGTTGTGTTTTTTGGGTGGCACGTGTAGTGTCTTCTGGTAATAAAATATAAGATTTCACCGTATAATTTAATTCCTAGTCATCTTTTCTTTCATTATACATGACACGTGTAGTCTAAATAATCTCGGTTTATCATCAATGTCTTTCTTTTCCCTTTATTTCTCTCTTTTACACTAACAAATATATTACGGCCCTTAGTGTTATTGATATTTCAAATTCGGTTCTTTTAGTTTTATTTTTATATATTTTTTTATTTTTTTGTTAAAGTTTTATGGTTTTTTAATTTAACCCTTGGTTTCTAATTTGTATAAATAATCATTTTCGATTTGGTACTTTTGCTTTTAATTTTGTATTTTTGTTTCTTTATTTTTTTGACAAATTTCTTATAGTTTTCAATTCTATCTTTCAAATCAAATTTATAATTTTGGTTTTTTCAATGATAATGATTTCACTTTTGTCTATTTTCTTTTGATTTTTATTATTTTTCTTGATTTTTTGTCAAAATTTTTATAGTTTTTAATTATATTTTTCTGATCAAGATCAAGGTTTTTATTTTTTCAATAATAACAATGATAATAATAATTATAACAATGATGATAACGATGATAATGATGATGATAATAATAATAATGTTAGTTAAGAAAATAGTATTAATAATGATAACGATAATGATAACGATAACGATGATAATGATAATGCTAGTTAAAAAAATAGTAATGATGATGATGATATATTATTTTATTTTTTATATAAATAAATTTTTTCTCTCATATTAAAGTGTTGCGCAAAAAATTAAATAGATAACACGTAGTCATGCGGAAAAAAATGATTAAAATGTGTTTATTAATATGATTTAATTAATTTTAAAAATACTTTTGAAACTGTAATTTACTTAAAAATATTAAAATAAAATATTTTTCAAAACTTATTTATAATTTTACCTTGTTAATATAAAAAATAAAAAATATTACTCTATTATATTTTTAATTAAAAAATATTTTTTTTCATATAACCAAGCACGCTATTAGAAGAAGTGTTGATATAGATGCTGGACAGCCTCGTTCATATTAGAAGAGTTTTGTCGTTTACTTCTTTGTTTACAGAATGATACCTCGGGACCAGATTCACTTTTCCCACATAAATTAATTATTTGATTAAAAAAGGTTAGCTAAGGAGTATACGTAACGTGTTTATATGAGAGTTTGTGAAACACGCACTAATCATGCACCGACGGCAGCAGGGCCCAGTGGGCCCGGTGGGTTAATGCTGACTGAGAGTCTGGTGAAGAGCGATCCAACTTAACGTCCACAAGTAGAAGAGTAACCTAACTGGAGTGAATTGACAACTCACGTTGAGTTGCTGCGCGTGGGGGTTACTGTTGCCGTCGCTTTCATACTTGGCTGTCTGCATTCGCCGACATTGTTTATTTAGGCGTCACCAATGCTGTTTCAGTCAAGAACACGCGCCTCCACGCTAGCTATAATTAGCAACAGAGGATTGCATTCGTGTGTTACAAAAGTAGGCTGAGAGATGGAAGTTTCACTCAATCCATTCGGACATCTAACTTTTTTTTTTTTTAAAACTAGCACAGTAAAAATAATAATTACAAGAACCTAATACACGTGGAAAAATCCTTTGTAAATGACTAAATTCAATGTAGATTATAATAATAGATTAACGGTTTTGCCATTAACAAAAAAAAAAAACAATTGTTTATGGCCTAGGATTTTTTTTATTTTTTATTTTTTTAAGCGTGTTTTAATGATCCAATTGCCTCTAGAATTAAAATTATCAGGCATGGCTATAGGGGCTTCTACGTCATTCAATATAAATATTTTTTTTTAGTAATTATTTGGTATTAGAGGTAATATGGTAATTTAATAAATAAATAAATAATTAATAAAGCGCGTGTAGTTGCTCCGCTGTTTTCGTGTTGCATGTGCAGATGACACTGACAGTTAAAAATTGATGTCCATGGTGTCATTGCATTCCTTGTGGCACCATCTTCCTCGAGTGAATTAATTTATTTTATTATTTACGTTTAATTTATAATTATGAATATATGATCATTAATTATTATTCTATTAATTAGTACATATTATTATCGATGCTTAGTGGCATGATTCTATATTTTTAAATTAGATGTAGTATTAATATCTTAAATATGTGAATTAGAAAAATGAGATTATTAAATATATGAGATTTTTTATACTTATTTATTAGGGATGTGATTTTATGAGGTGCCATGCAAAAATTTAAAGAGAATTGTTTTTTTTTTTTTTTAAATCCAGGACAGGTGAAGTCGGTTGCTAGAAAGATACTTCACCTCATTTGATCGGATGCAGGTGATGATTATGAGCATACCTAGTCAAGTGTGGTGCGTAAAAAAACACTTCGACCTAACCCGATCTGTTGTCATTCCCTAAATAGATTCAACTTCAATTTCACAACTCCTAGCATGCTTTGCTTGTAATTTAGAATATAAATCAGCCTGGGTAACCGTGTTTTATTTTCTTGTGTAAAAAATAATATTTGGGTTCTAAAATTAGATAAATAACATAAAAAATAAATCACGATAATCCTGTAATTATAATAACTAGGGTTGAGCTAACTCAGTATATCTCACCAAATTTATTACTCATATCATATTATTATTGGAATAACACAATAAAAAAATAAAAAGAATTATAAAGTTTTTTTTAAAAAAAAATCTTAACTTTTCAAACTTATCACCCAAATTATTAGATCCAAAATATCCAATCTGAAAAAATTATGAAATTTAATTTACAATTAATCATATGTTGAATGATGAAATTTTTTAAAAAATTCAATTATACAAAAGAGTTCTAAAAAATAGCAATTAAAAGAATAAAGATCAAAATTAAAATACTTCGACAAAAATAATGTTGTAATTAAAGAGTGAAATTAAAAAATAATAATATTTTTTTGCAAAATGATCAAAAAAAAATTATAAATCAAAACAATAAGGACCGAATTGAAAAACATAACACCATCAATTTGAATTAAAGGATGAAATTAAAAAACAATAAAACTTTTACAAAATGACTAAGGTAAAAAACTAGAAATCCAAAAAATAAAGACTAAATTAGAGAATCTAATATTTAATAAATTGAGATTGAAGGATGAAATAAAAAAAAATAAAACTTCTATAAAAAAGCAAAAAAATCAAAAATCAAAATAAAATGATATGACAACGCTTTCAAAGAAATGACAGGAGGACATTTTTAGACATTGAGATGTGCCTTTCACACGCTCTCGAATAGATCGCACACTCACGTGTTATTTTAAAAAATAATAAAAAATTATTATTATAATATATTTTTAATCAAAAAATTACTTTCAAAAAATAATAATTATTTAACTCCCCCACAATGAAAGGAACTCTTGTTGAAGTCAGAATCCGACTTGAAAGTCACATCATCTCCACCCTCCTATACTTGAAGCCCGCAATTGAAGTTGAAGGCACAAAAATCAGTCTGAGATGGGGGGTCAATTTTACAGGAGCTTGAGGATGACTTGTGCTCTGCCACTCATGACCCAGCTACCTGTAAGGTGCACCGACCCATTCATAAAAACATGACCAAGATGTAGCTCCATACATCTACAAGTAGGCCGGCCTTAAACTCAAAGCAAAAATGGTTCGAGCAGTGGTTGAAAAGTCTCTGTCCAGATGATCAAAGATTATGCATTACTCCCTATCTCTCTTATCTATTGTGATTATAATATATTATAATCTCTTGGGAAACATAAATTTCCTCATTTGTATTTGATTTTAAGATTAAAATTAGTAATATATTTTTTTTTCAGGTAGGATTTGAAAGCTTCACAGGTATGTCTACCTGATGACAAAATCTCCACAGCAACCATCAACATGGGAACAAAAAAAAATGTTTGCTGTAACCGACACTCTTACCCCTTTCTTTGATGATACTTGTACAAGTGGCAACATGTTCAACATATATTAGTACAGCAACCTTAGCTTAAAGTCGAGCCAGTTGGAGATGATGTTTAAAATCAACATAAAATGGGTTCTTCCCAAATGTTAAGCCATGGCAGGTCAAGACTCAAGGTACAAAGATCATGTCATGTCAGAAACCACCAATTGTAAGAGCTTTGGGTGCATTTGAAGTCAACATTTCGACCAGAAACCAGTGGTGAATAGGAAGACTTTGTCTCTTAAGACACAAGCTACACTGCCAATACCTCAACATGGATATGGTATAAGTTCTCCATGACAGGCTTCAATTCTCAAAGAATATATATAGTTTCTTTTCTTGTTTTGTTCTGGTTTTACAGTCAGATGGTATAATCAAATTGCTATTTCAAAGAATGTTGAAGCAGCACCATCCCTTGAAGATTACTAGTTACAGTCCATTTCAGTCCTTAAATTTTTTATAATTGAAACTCCCATAACCAAATATTTGAAGCTTTGAGCAGCTGGAATTTCTATTTCAAAAGGAAGAATTCAGCTATGCTTAAGGTCAACCAATCAAGTATGACATTTACAACTTTTACATTTCTAAATCTGAATGAAATAAACCTGCCTGAACATATACCTACCTTACGTGTTTACAGAGCCCTTCCACATGGCTGTAGTTGCTTCTTATCAGCTAAAGCTTAATCTCAGGTATAGCACTGCACATAAGTAACAACCATGACGTAGAATCTGATTACTGATCAGCATCAGCCATTGCTTGGACTTGAGCTGCGTACTGCAAGTTCCATAGGACATCCTCGAAAGATGGACGAGTTGATGGTTCAGGAGATATGCATTTACTCGTGATGGAAACCAAAATTGATAATGACTCCTGTGAGCAAGTAGTTAAGACAATTGGATCCACAATTTTTCTTCGACCATCCTGGCTTCCAAAGGATGCCTGACATTTGTAACACCAGATCTCAGAGATATGTCATCAAAACAAATTAAAAACAAAATAAAGGTAAGAATTCATAGGACTTAAGCAAGAGTGACATTATGAAGAATGGAGGAAAACAAGATCCCTTTCCATGTTAAGAACCATCAATTGTATGTTTCTCACAATGCATAAAAACCTCAACACATTTTAAAGGGATAAAAATGGAAACTTGAAAGAAATGGGAAATGGAATGGCAGATTAGAACTAACCATTCAGCTGAATGGTAAAAATGGCAAGCAAAGCAATTTTAACCTTTAAATCGCACATGCGTGCACACACATATATAATAATGTTCCATAAATTAGAAAACTCAAGAACATATGAGATTTTGCAATACCATTTCATTTAGCAGAAATGCTTCTCCTTTCCCTGTTACTATAGGCCCAACGAGTGATTCAAGCAGTATGAACCCAAAGTTGTAGACATCATCCTCTAAGTTTATCTTGTGACTGCAGCAAAAGGATGGAACAAACTATTAAAGATACGGCAGCAGCAATTCAACAGTCAAGGAAATTTCAAACACTTCTTAGGCAGTGAATATTTCTTCCATGACCTAAACATGTCGTTTTACTCATTTATGCTGCCTAGATATGTCTTCAGTCAATTCTCACTTTTGAACTATCAGTCCGGAAATCAAAAGAGACAGCTGCTGCATGTAACTAATTGTTCCACTCAACTGCAATATATGGTGAGCAACAACATTGTGGTGGGTACATTTCATTGTCAAGGGAATAATAGCAACTTGGATAGTTACAGCAATTTACTAGTAGTAGCAATGGACCGGTGGCTGAGCAACAATCCTGGTTATTCAGAGGAGCAAATGCCAGTGAGTGCAGTTTGGATGTTCAGAGTGATAACGAGGCACAACTGACAGTAGTGGATGTTCAGAGGAACAAATGCCAGTGAGTGCAGTTTGGATATAGTCAGCATTAGTGGACTAATAACAGAACCCCGTCTCAGCTATAAAGATGACTACATGATTGAGGAGGTAAGTTAAGGTGAGCAGAATCAATGGCAACTGCAATCATAGTAGCAGAATCAATAGCTGAAACAGTGGTCGTAGGTGTTGGCATTCAGTGATGGTTTCAATTTAAGAAAGCATTATCAGCTGAAGACATTTCATTAAAAATTGTCAAGGAATCAACTTAACACAAGAAATAATGGGGGTGGTGAGATTCAAACTCATGATCATTTAGTCAACAAGTCAAAGAACCATCTCAACCTAAAAGTTAAGTTGTATTACAAATCTCCAAACTAAGATTTATATGAACAATTGAAGTTAATACTGAATCTCCAGAAAACAAACTTCAAGCTTTAAAATTTTTAACATGAACCACTTTTTGTGCATTATATCTAGAACTTAATGCTTAGCAAAGTAGAATACATACCTTGATTTCAGGACATCTCCCTTTGCCTACAAAACAGATGAAATGCATCAGAATACACTCAGAACATAGATACCATTGCAAGTTAAATAATTTAGCATGCGTAGCTGCCAAATGTACCTCAGGTTTTTCAATCTCATCTGTGATGATGGACATTCCATAGTCACTTAGCTTCGCAATCCGATGCTCATCAAGCAATATATTATATGTTTTCAGTCTATTGTTAAAAGCACCAGGAATCACCCCGGTATGTAGAAAATGCACAGCCTTGGCAACACCAATAAGAATTGCCAATCTTTCTGGCCACCCAAGGGCTTTCTCTGGGCACATTTCTGGACATAGATAAGCAGCATTAGTAGTTGTTAGAGACAAGAGGCGATTGATAAAGCTATTGTGGGTAAAATATGGTAATAGCAGCAGCTTTTTTGTAGCAAGTCCTATAGGGTCAACCTGCTTATAAATTGGAAAAACCATGTGTAGTGCAAACACACACGAAAGTTTATGTGCTATTAAAAGGATGTGATCTTATGCTCTTAACCCTGAAGAAAGCAATACTGACCTGAAAGATGAGTACGATAGTTTCCATTGGGCAAATATTCATAAACAAGGAAGACTTTGGTGCTACTAGAATCATTTTGCATGCCACTGTCAACGCAATGACCCAACAGACCAACCAAATGTGGATGGTGCAGCTTTGAAAGCAAATCCAGGCGAACCTTGAGATTTTGAATTGAATGCTTCTTCAACAAAGACAGTGATCGTATAGCAACACAGGTTCCGTTCTCCAATCTCCCTTTGTAAATCTGATAAGTACAAACAGATTAAATTGAACAGGCCCTTTGAGACGGACAAAAAAACTACTTCAACAAAAAAATGCAACAAATGTTGTTCTCGGTGATGAGTGAGAGTGCAAAAAAGGCTTAGAAATTACATCAAATATTGTTCTAGAAGTAGGAAATAGATTTTAACCATATGCAATTCATACTCATGGCTGTAATAGTTCAAAATAGGTTTTTCCACTAAATTTTCGAAGAATAGTTGGGTTCTCATGAAGTACCTTCCCAATTGAGCCTTCTCCCATAAATGACGATGAATCAAAGTTGTTTGTGGCTTCCTTTAACTCTTCCAAGGTAAATACACGGCATACTGGGGCTCCTTGTGTCCCTAGCTTGGCTGCTTCAGAAATGAATCCTGAAAGGAACAGGAAGGTTACGAATTAATTAATGCCGAGAGATTCCTTATGAGGAAAATAACATTATAGAAAATATTAGCACGCATTGCAATGGGACATACAAAAAAAGAAACGGTTACTTGACAATGCTGTATGACTTACTGGCATTTGCTAGGACTTCAGAAGAAACCCCAGTTGGTATGTTATCTTGTTCAACCTTGGAAATTATATTCTGCTTGAACGTCCTTCTAGAACGGTATCTTCTGCGCAAAAAGACAACCAACAATGCCAAAAGACTGATAACAAGAACAGCTCCACCAATGGCAGCAACTAATATTCCTACTGCTCTGCATCTTGATTGTTTCCCCTCCTCGTTAGCCACATTACAGTACGACTCCTGATGCTGGTTTTGGGAATCAACGGATAAGCAATTCCCTCCGAACTTAACGACTCTCTTATCTAGCATGCTTCCCAAGCAAGAGGGAAGTCCACCGATTAACTTGTTTGAAGAAAGATCGACAAACCCAAGTTTGCTGCCACAAAGAAGATGATTTGGAAGTGACCCACTCAGCATATTTGATGCTAAATTCAAGTAACTGATGTTCGGCAGAGAGAACATGGAAGAGGGAGGTGTTCCGCTGAGATGATTTAAAGACAAATCAAGGTGTTGAAGCTGATTCAGCTGACCAAATTGCCCAGGAATTTTTCCCGAGAAGGAGTTATTGCTTAGGAGAACTGTAATCAACTCTTTTGGCATTCCAGGTAGGTCAGAATCTAACTTGTTCTCTCTTAAATCCAACATATGTAGGCTACTTAAGGTGCTCAAATCAGGCAATTTACCAGTAAGATGATTGTGAGACAAGGCAATATCAGTTAGCGTTATGATTCTGCATATTGAAGAAGGAAACTGACCATTAAACCTGTTACTCTTCAAGCTCAGAATGGTGAGATTTGACAATGAATCCAGCCAATCAGGGACAGTTCCATTGAAGTAATTGCCATCTAAAGTTAGAGAATTAAGCTTAACCAGTCTTGATAGCTGGGGTGGAACTGAACCAAAAAAATAATTTGAGCACAAGTCCAAAACTTCAAGTGAATACAACCTGTGAATCTTATCAGGAAGTGGTCCCCAAATCCCCAAAGACACTAACCTAAGAACTTTCAAGCTAGTTAACCTTGTCAGTGTAGTAACAAAAGAATCAATTGAGAAACTTTCAGATAAAGTTTGATTAGGAATTGCAAATCCATTGAAGTCGTTACTAACCTTGACAAGCTTGTCTCCCATAATTTTGAGTTCAGTGACAGTATTTTCGAGGCAAACAATACCCAGATTTGGACTTGAAGACAAGTTACAAAGGTCTCCATTGTAGCCTTCCAAAATATCCAATTGGGGAGGATGCTCTAAATGCTTCCTTAGTTGCAGAAGAAGCTGTAGCTGATAAGTTTGTGCCTCATGAGTACTTGAAATAAAGAAACTCCATGAAAGATAGACAAAAGGAAGCCAGCTTGACCACCCCATTGAAGACAAATTTCAAGTACTAGACTCTAAATTTCACAGATTGTTGAATTCAAGACAAAAAAAAAAAAGGACCCTCATTAAAATAGAACTTCTATTGCAAGTCCAAGAAGAGAACTTCACTAAATTCTACACTTGAAAACAAGGTGAAATCTCAAGTAAATGTCAGGGAAAAGCAAGGAAATTCTCCCGGGAAAATCAAAAGGGAACGCTTCCCAAGAAAATGCTACTAAACCTTGAAAGCAAGAGGATCAAAACCCCATGAGCCAAAACAAAGGAACATGAAGAAACGAGCAAAGTTAATGAACAAAAAATGTCTCTGAACTCTGGAGTACAGACCAGAAAACACCCAGGAAGAAAAAAAGTAGAGACAAATGCAGAGGGAGTAGTAGTGAGAAACAAGATGAGACCTTGAAGAACTATAAAATTTGAGAGGTAAATGTTATTGTTATGATAAAAATATCTATGCAATAAGTGCCTGCGGTGTTATTAAATGAAAGTTGGACTGGATAATGCAAGAGGTAGTTGAAAAAGGTATGTACTGTAAGGAAAGAAACTGATAACAAGCATTTACTGTTGTGTTCAAGACATTAATGGGGTCGGTTTTCTCGTAGAGAAAGACAAGCCAAGTGGGATTTTGGTGTGTATTTGTAGGTTGTAGCAGAGAAGAGTATAAGGGAGAATGGAAGAAGAAAAATCAGTGGTTTGCTATGTTCTGTCTCTGTAATGTGTGCGCGTCTGTAGATTCTGTACTGTTGAGTGGTTAAACTGAATGCAGGGTTGTCTGTTTTTTGGCCCTTTTCTTTTGGAGAAATTTCTTCACTGTCTTAGGATTCTTTCGGTTATGGCAGCAATGCCATCACATGCTAGACCTTGTCTTCCGTTCCCTCTTTGTTTGAAATTGATTGGCTCTTGTTTCTTTTGACTCCTTTGACCTTTGATCTTTTCTTCTTATGTTTTTGTAAATTGGCAGTGATGACATGGAGAAGATGGCACTGGCATCGGCATCGGAAATGGTTTCACTTAGTGAATGAGGAAAAAAAACACAAAATCCTGCGAAATATTATGATATTTGATCCAATGCAGAATCAGATTTTACCAAAGAAAAACCATGTAAATAGTGAAAAACTAAAAATGCATTGCAGAGCTTTTTACCTATAAGAATATAAATGAAGTCTATCCTATCTCGTTAACTAAATTCTAAAATGCTCTATAATTTTTTACCCACCTGCAGCCCCAACGGGGGCTGAATGGGAAGGACGGTGGTGCTATTGTAACGCAAAAATTCAGCTAAAATCCCTTGAAAAGTCCTAACAAGTGGGACCATTAAGCACGGGCCAGCCTGTTTTTGAGTGCAAAGCCACGTTCTTTAAGAGAACCGTTGCCTTTAAAATAGAATCCCATGAAAATGCGAGCCCAAACTCAAAAAAATAAACATAAAAAAAACAAAAAACAAAGCTGTGTGCGGCCTTTTCTGTTCCTGCCTAGACATAGAGGCATGTTTGTTGGGGGGCAATAGCTGGATACTGAGATTTTTATATTAGGATTTGGCATCTGACTCAGTCAATCCCAATCTCACAAGGCCAAACCAAATAATAGAGCATTTTTTTCATGTCAAGATGAAACCCTAATGTGAGATAGAATTGGATCCACTCCCTCATCTTGATATGGTCATAATTATATTTTCTGACACCGAGTTCTGTAAGAAAAGATGACAACAATCTTGGATTTTGGGAGGTAGAAAATGTCAATTCAGGAATGTCCTGCCCGTGCATAAGAGAGAATGTCTTGTACACAACAAGCATTCAGAAACTTGATCAAGAGATACTGGCCTAACCGCCCAAGGACCATATCTCAAACATTTTGTTTTTTAACGGTTAAAAATCAATGTTAACGAGGCCACTTAGAGTACCTTATTGTTTTTGAATTTTTATAATATTTTAATGTTAAAAATAAATTTTAAAAAATAAAAAAATATTATTTTAATATATTTTTAAGTTAAAAAATACTTTAAAACATAATCTTTATCACTCTTCTGAACAGGCAGTAAAACACTCTCATAAACTAAACTCCACTGTTATGGATAGATGGATCATGGATGGTTGTTGTGTTTTAAGAAATAAACTCTTCATGAAAAAAGCCAGTGTATTGAACAAGACTTGGCTTTTGAAGTTTACTACGAGTTACCTGGTCTCACAAAAGAGAGCAAAAGGAATAAAGTGGAGAAAAAGTACTTGACTAGACGTTGGCGGAGTAATCATACATGCAACCTCCAAAGTTCATAAATTATTGAAGTCAGCAATGATTTAGCACACAAATCTTAAGGGTTATCGCGCATTATTATGCTTTATGTGATCGAAGATGATTCAATTTTCAGTGAAAATGATGTTAAAATGACAGATACACAGTTCCTTCCTTCACTTGATGCTTCTCTAGTTGCAACCAAAAGTAACATCCAGGCAATAGTGAAGTCACTGTAGCAAGCGCCAATTCTTTAAGAAGCTAACACAATGTTATGGCCTGGAATCTGCAAAAAGTAAAGAGAAAAATGCAGAGAACTCTAACTACCTCCCCATGTTCATAGTAATGAAATCATTGCCTCCTTTAGTTTCAGCACACCTAGAGGATGAGCTTTAGATTGATGATTGTTTTGCTCGATTAACATAGCATATGATAGAAATGTACAGTGGCAATCATGCAGTAATGATCAGTCGATGAGCAAAGTGACTTCTTAGATTCTATTCCAGCAAGGGAAAAGGTAGACAAGAACAGGGACTCCTATTTTCAGGCAATATACATGCTGTTGTTTTCCAGTGTAAGAAGAAAATTAGCATCTACTGCATGACAGACAACATTAATATGCTCAGGATACACTAAAGGAACCAAAATAAAGAGGAAAGAGGTGCTGGAAAATGTGTTAAAGGCGACAATGATATGAAGGGGACCAGATAAGCAGTCACTAAAGGGACCAAAAATAGTCAGTTGCCTTATTCTGTCCATCTATCAATTACAAGCCCATCTTCTCCACCCTCCCACCCCACAAGACCTGTCTCAATGATTTATCCTTGGACCATGACCTTTTTTGTCACTAAATTAAAAGCCCTCAAGCTCTATTAGGAGTTACTGCTCTTCTTTTTTAAAGCCAATGATAAGCAGTAACAGTGAATGCAAAAGTATCAGCAGTTTGAGACGTGTTCATGGTATCCCTGCTTGTATTTAGACACATCAATTCATGTTCTTGATCTTCTCCCTTAGACTCGGACTCACTTTCAAATCCTTCTTTATTATAATGCATGTAGAAGGACCCCATCCTTTGATCTCTATTCAAGTTTTCATTGATGATGGGACCGATTCCTTCTCTCCCCTCCTTTTTTCCTCCCCACTAGACACTGCTTGAACCAGATTTACCACAGTAATCTTACTAATATCCTGCCCACTGCTTAGGAGGTGTGAGTGTGAGTGTGTTACTAGTGATCTTTACAAGGCTTACTGGACTCAATTACACTGCTGAAATCTCTGGCCATCTTAACATGGTTAGAGAACCCTGTAGTTCTTATTTTTTAACACTCGAAATTCGAGACCTCTTTGCTAACTGTGGAGCAAGGATTGAGATGTATTGGTCCCCAAGACATTTCTTTCCTTTTAATGGTAGAAAGTAAGGACCATTTGAAAACCTGGACTTCAACTGGAACAACGAAGGGAGAACCACTCAATTCTCTTCTTCTACTTCCAGAGTTCAGTGGCTTCCAGCACCATCATATCAGTGGCATTTGTTGCGCCAACCTCATCTACATGTAGGCACCTGCTTCCTTAAACCTCTTAGAGCCAAAGCTATCCTTGTAAATGTTAGTAATATTGAATTTAGAACAAGAGAGGAACTGTTTTACTCTGGTTAGGCTAAATTCTTGATTTTTTGCCATCAAATTAACTGAAGAAACAGTAAAATTACACTATAAAGAAATGCAGTGATCAAATTAGTCTCAAATCAACCAAGCTCTACGAAATAGGTACACGACCGAAGACTTGACAGTCGAGTCGAACCAAAATGTTCTGCAAAGCACTTTGGATGCTTTGTGGGCTTAAGTTGAGGTGAGAATACCATTAAGCAACTAATATCAAATTCAGTACTCATAAACTAATGATGAATAAAGAAACTAAGCATGAACTCAAGCAAAGAAATTTATAACATTTCACATGTTCTTCAAGAACATGATGTCACTGTCATTCTCACAGAAATACATACCAGCAAAAATCATTGCTGGGACAGCACTAAGTTGTGGAAACTGACAGAAGAATGTAAACTCATCTGATCTCAGTGAATCCTTGAGACAAAACTATAAGAGTTCAATCCTTGATCAAATAATGTGTCGCTCTCATTTAACGAGTCCTTGAAATTCAATCTCGCCCTCGTATGCCTTGATCACTTCAGAGCAATCCTCCTCATGATAACCAAGGAACATCTTTTCAAAATCATTCTTACATATATTTAAAATCCAGTGACACTAACGTCCTTAAAAATCGGCACATTCAAAACTGAGTGTCTTGGACTGATTCTCTTCTCCAAAGCGGCTAGCAACATCTGATGGCCTCGGGCCAACCTTTTTTACGTAGAAATTCATTAATTTCCTAATCTTGTCGAGGTTCAAGTACAAAACTCAAAATGTTTAATATAGAAGTGTAAATGGGGTAGGATTGATTTATGTTTGGTTTGATATACAAGTTCAAAAATTTAATTGAGATGAAACTCGGGAAGAGTAAAATTCTTAGAGAAAATTCACAATATATATGAACATATTAATTGATTAATCCATTTAAGTCTATAATTATATTTATAAAACTTGATTTGGTGTAACGAGTTAATTTGATGATTTATTATTCAAAATTTAAATCAATGATCCATTAACTCGAAGCTAAGTGTAGGCTAGATTTGCTTTTGATTTTTATAGAAAGTTGACCTGATGTATTATTTATTTAACTCGATCAAACTTCAATATAACTCAATTGAGTAAACTCTAAATATTTTTAAAAAAAGTTTTGTTTAAAATAATATTATTGTAGTTATTTTATTTCATTTATTTATTTCAAATAACATCATCATCTTGAGATAATTATGAGTTGACCTGCTAACTTACTAGTCAACCTATTTGAGTCTTATCCGAATTAGACCTTTGAATACTTATGGCTATAACTCAAAATTTGAAATTGGTATCTCAGATGAAAGTTCCAATTTTTATTCTTTAAGCAAATTTTGGTTCGTTCTGAACTACAAAATTGAAAAATCCAGGGCACATGCTGCTATCCACCAAAGAAATCAGTCCGAAGTTAATTCAACACAACCTTTGCCTATGAGCACTTGAATCATTCTATTAGGGAAGTAAACAGACCTAACCATATTAATAACCAGCAGGAAAACCTCCTTTTCTAGGGTCGCTGACACCCACCAGCTCACCCCTACCTTTATTTTTCCTGCTAGTTTCTGCATCAACAAAAATGAATTGACAAATACTCCCACCAGCAAGGCTCTGTAGGACATGGCCCCTTTTACGAAGGAATGTTCTGACATTAGCAGGAACTTCATAGTGTTCACCATATGGTGTCGTCCAATTCTCATACTGCACCACGTTAGGTATCAGCTGCAAAGACAACATTGTAGGGAGAATGTTAGAAGCTTGGATTGCTGGCTGTTCAAATTAACTACTAAGTCTGTGAAAAATGGATGTTAATATGCCCTTGGTTGCAGGCTTGAACCCAATATCCAAATTCTAAAACTCATAGCAGAAATACATATGTTGAAGAAATCAAGAACAGTATAAAATGCTATTACCGGAGCTTAATTCCCATCATGAGGATATATATGTGTGTGTGTGTGTGTGTGTGTGTGGTCAAATTACTCATGAGTCATTGAGCTCAGAATACATTTACACAAATATAGATTAAACTGAACATAGGAACTTACCCAGAAGCCAAACAAACAGCTAGAAACTGGAAAGTGTAGAGCTTGTAAATCTTAATAAATACGGGGAAGACTAATAAAGCAGTTGGGAACAGAATAAAAAATATCAATGAAGTTAGCACCGTGGACATTAATAAAAACCTGATGATAAACTCTTGGAGCAAGCACAGAATGGAGTGGATCCATGCCCCTCAAATGATTTAAGATAACCTCTGTAGTCCCAGCAATGATCATGGCTCCTCCACTTGCACCTACCACGGCTTTCAGTTTCTCATCCTGAAGAAGCATAGGAAGACATGGAAAGATTAAACAGTAGTGCTAGTTATAGAGGCCAAACAAGCTTTGCAATATTAGTTATCTATGTTCAGAGGCCAATAATGTAGGGCATGCTATCCTAGCCCTTTGTGAGTTGTGACCCCACTCGAAAGAGCATATTATCTGTAGGAAGATACTGGGATTCTTTTATCGACTAGCACAAAATTGAGTAGAGGAACCATGATATGTTGAGTAGAAAAATCTCGAAGCATAATACCTTCAAAATGATAGTAGGCGTCATGGATGATAAAGGCCTCTTCCCTGGGCGGATGGAATTGGGAGGTGCTGGAGGTGGAACGTCTCCATTGTTCATGGGGATGGAGAACTCATCCATTTCATTGTTTAGGATTATTCCCGTACTCGGAGACAGTATATTCGAACCAAAATATGCGTTCACAGTATTGGTCATGGAGACAGCATTTCGTTCAATATCTACAACTGAAATATGACTGGTGCCGTGATCATGGATCTGGTTCCACCTGACAGAAAAAGAGTTCAGTGAAGATGATAGTTATAGATGCTGTAATAAATATGATGAATGGGAACATGTGGATTCTTTTGGCAACAATCAAATACACAGTTACTTTTGTTGTTCTGATATTGTGCTTCACAGGCTAGCTCTCTAAATAACAGCATAATACACATCCAGAAGTGCATGCTTGCACCAAAAGAGAAACTCCTTTACCTTATACACAGCTGAATGTAGAAGAGTTTGAAACAGATGCAAAATTAACAACTAAGCAGCAATGAGAAACCTAAAAACGTATTTGGAGTATCATTGCACAGGTTCACATTGATAATCATTTCTTTCATGAAATTTGAATCCAAATGATTTGGAAATGTCTTGCCGGCAAAAAGGACAGCTCCCAGTGAAATGATACAACGATATTATGACCATTGTGAACATAAATTCTAGCACATGAACATATGCACATCAATTTTTTTTTCCCCATACAGAGACTGCCACGAACATAAATCATATAGACAGGCTATCAAGTTCTCGACCAAAAGGAGAGAGCACGCAGTTTTGTGCTGGTAAGATGCAAATAAAATATATTTAGTGCTTACAGTTATAATCATGTAAATCATCCAGACTCTCATAAAAGAAGTAGCGTACCTGCCACCATAATGACGAGGATCAAAAGTCATATTGTCATATATGGTTTTCTTTAACGTTTCAGCAAATTTGGGAGACAGCATGTCGGATACGACTTCAGTGACATTGATAAAATCAGGGTCACCAAGATTCATTCTAACAGCGAATGCATGTTTTAGAGCTTCAATTTCTCGATGGATCCCAAGAGGGCCCGAAATGCCAGAAGGGGCTCCGTATTGGGCAAGAATGCTCAAAATCTGTGGCAGTGACAACTATTAATCGTAGTCTCTTTTTCTGCGAAGCATGAAGAAAGTAAGGACAAAGATACACACTTACGAGCATCATTGAAGCACCCCCAGAAGAAGGAGGGGGCATTCCAAGTATTTTGAAGCCTAGAATATCAGCAACGATTGGATCTCGCATTTTAACTTGATATCTCCGCAAATCCTCTCTTGTCAAGATCCCTCCAGCCTTCTGGATATCCTTAACCAATTTGGATCCTATTGATCCGTTATAGAAGGCCTCTATGCCATGCTTTGATATCTTTCTGAGTGTGTGTGCTAGTTTCTTGTTGTGGCAGATATTTCCTGGTTGCAAAAGTTTGCCATTGGATGTAAGCAAGTCTCGAAGCCCCTTGTCAGCCAGAATCCCTGATTCTGTTTTGACCATCTGCATATGAAGGTACGGTGAAATTTTGAATCCTTTGCAAGCAAGCTGCTCAGCTGGCCTTACAAGCCTTTTCCATGGAAGCCTTCCACACTTTCTCCAAGCTCTGTGAAGACCAGCAAGTTCCCCTGGAACTGCTATTGAGAGCGCACCTCTAGCTTTTTTAGTAGGCATTGCCAGCATACATATCCTGAAAAGAGAGAATCAATGTGAGTAGAGAGGGAGTACTGGTGGATTGATTCACTAGACAAGGTTTCCCTTGATAAGTCTACGTAACCATGCATTTCCCTCGTATTGTCTGAATAGAAAACGGTACCACCAGTGGAATTGTGGCACCTGAAGAGATCAGCTCTATGAAGGGCTATGGCATGTCTCATATGTAACACCAAGTGCATATAACTTTTCAAGTGAATGATCTCAGTAAAGTTCAACACCATAAAAAACATAATTATTGAAGCAAATCGGAGCACCTCGGAAGCTTTCATAGGGGCAGTTTCTCTCATATCAAAGGCTTGTGCCTCTCCCCTAGCAAGCAAGATCAACATAAAGGATCCTCCCCCCATACCACTTGACGCTAGTCCCACGACTCCCAAGCAAAGAGATGCGGCGACAGCAGCATCAACTGCATGGCCACCTTCACGAAGAGCATCCATCCCAATTCTGGAACATCTGCCATCATCAGTAGCAACAACACCATGGCTTGCCACAACATCATGTCTTTGATGGGTTGGGCCACCCAGATTGCCAAGACCCAAAGTAGGCAGCAGTGGTGAACTAAAGAGAAATGCAAGAGTCGTCCATAATAAGAGAAAAGCTGCCAACCAGAAATATTGTTTAGATCAGCAACAGAGAAACTAAAAACACATTTTTTTTTCTAACTTCGAATGAAAACAATAAGACAGGCAGCCTTCTTGCTTTAAGTTAACATCTTTGTGAGAGAGACAGGGGCGGAGGAAGAGGAGTTTGATGAGCCTCTTGGATCACAAATGTAAGTGACTTTTATCCATATCTAGATCAAGCAATCAAATCAAATCAGACTACATCTAAAATGCTTCGAATTTAGTGAAATAACTGGTGGGTGGGGGGGAATGTGCCTCGTCTAGTTCCAGTTTCTAGCAAAACTAACACTCTTTTGGTAAGAAACAAATTGAACTAACAGCCGCAGCCATCAATAATCCACCAAGACTAATAGCAAAACGAAAAAAACCGATCATACGACTCATCCAGATGCGCATGTTAGAGATGGAAGAGGTCACAAAATAAACGGCAGAGTAGGATTTACTTACATGCAGATGCCATTGAGTACAGAAAGCACAAGCGAAAGGAGATGTATTTCCACTCTCACCCAACTCACTTGGAAGCAGAGACTATCATGGGAAAATTAGGACTCTATATTCTCAATTTATTCATGAACTAATCTATATTATAACTTCCATTAAGGGAAAAGGACAGGTTAACCTTGGCATGCTAAACTAGGAAGCAAATAAATTTCACAGTAACAAATTTATTTGCTACAGAAACCTGTCAGATTCTGTCAATCTTCATTCTCCAAATACCAGCATATGCAAATCCAATCAAAATCTATCTGCCATAGTTATCTCAGAAAGAAAATTTAATGAAAACATTACTCCATAGAGCACACATTTATGATCTTTATTATCCATCTATCTGGCATATGATGCCAAGCCAACGCACAAACAATTAAATGGCATGCTTAACTTAGCCTGGGTTGTTGTTATCTGCAAACATTTCCCAGATTCCTTTTAAAGGAAGAAATTGGATAACTACATTCAACACTCAAAAACTCTGGCATAGAATGCCATGTCAATGCAAAAAAAAAAAAAATTGCAGCTTAGCCGAAGTTGTTATTATCTTCAAACATTTCCCAGATTACTTCTACACAGAAAACTCGAATGTGGAGAAAACAAATTAAAACAGTATATTTTGATGGTAATCCAATCAATAAAATCACAATTTAGTAAACTTGTTTTTTATTGTCCAATAAGATTACTATCAACCTATATTTGATGAAGTAATTAAAACTCCAATAATTCTACGTTTTAATAACCTTGTTTTTTTTTTTTATTGTCCTTGGAATCACAATTTAAAATTTATTTTTTTTATTATATTTTTTATGACATTTCTTGAAGTATTAATTTGGTGTTATATTTTTAAAATTACAAATAAAAATAAAGTTTAATAACCTTTTTATATATATATAACATAGAGATTTAAATATTATCCCATGGAATTTTTTTTTCTTTCTTGTTATTGACTTGAGTAACTTTTGCCTTTAAGGTTATTTTTTAAAATAATTGTAAGACTTTAATATTATCTTTAAATATAAATAAAAAACTCGTAAAGATTTTTATTTAAAATCTTGATAAAAAAACATGTTGAGAAAAATAATAAAGGCTTTATATTTATCCAATCAATACAATCATCAATTATAAAGAAAATCAAGTAACACATTAAATGATAAAATAAAAAATTTTAAATAATTAAAATTTATTTTCATAATTAAAATTTTAAATAATTAAAATGGCATGTAAATGAGGGAACTAAAAAAGAACACTCACATCACATGAACAAGAAAAAAAAATTAAAAAAAAATCCCCTTTTCAGCTTCTTCTTCAGGCGCGAGTTCATGGAATGCACTACTGCAGTGAAAGTGCAGTTAAAAGAACGGTGTATGCAACTATGCATGCACATGTGGCAACCACCCATTTGGCTTTAGAGAAACTTGTTTCTGATAAAGACACTGAGTTAGTTGTCTTTTCGTAAGCTTTCAGTTTTGAGACAGAGTTCAACTGCATGCTGTCTTCTTTGACTCTCTTCGTTTGCTCTCTCTCCTATTTGGCCTGCTAAAGATGTTGGGCCAAATTTGTTATACGGTGCTAAAGATGTATTTTCCTATATGTGATTTCAAAAAAAAAAAAAGATTTGGATGTTAACTTTAACTAACAATAAATTGATGAAGGGGTGAAATTGTCTAATATCAATTAAGATTGAAACAAAATTGATAAAATTAAGAGATTAAGGACTCAATTGATAATGGAGGCATTGTTTGGGAGCAGAATGAGGCTTTCACATATTTCGAGGGTTAGGCACTCCAGAGAGGCCCTGCTTGAGCACATGCATGTAAATACTCATGGTATTCTTACAATCATACAGTATGGTTATTGGATTCACCTTGCGCTCCTATTTCTCAGCATTTGTTCTTGAGAAAAATTAGGAGTAAACATGATTTGACTTGTTTTCAGGATATATTATGCGGCTGACAAGGTGCAAACTCTTAGAAGTGTGGTACTCAAAAATTGACCCTCTTGTGCCAAATAAAAAACCAATTAAAATCCATGTAAGCCTAACTTGCATTAGATGATTACCAGGTGTAGTAGAAACAGATGTTATAAAGGCTTAGCATTCTGACCCATTAACAAGAACTTAATCTATATTCATACAACTAAAAGCAGTTCTTACATTTTATATATATATTGTGAATATTCTTAGATCAATGAGAAGCGATCAGCATGAGAAGAGTATCATTTGCATCAGCTAATAGCCAGGAAGGCAATTCATGTTCCTACGATTGTGACCCTTTCTTCAGCATCTTGTCATCAGCCGAAGAATTCAAATGGGAGATCACAAGATCAGCTGCTTTGCATCCAGAGGCTATTGCTTTGCCCACGGACAATCCACCTCTGTGGTTACCTGAAGATTTCATCATTCATCCAAGAATAAGAATTAGAATAGGAATAAGAATTCAATAGGAGCAATGAAACTTCTCACATGTGGTCAACATAACCCATTTGCCTTATCTCCTGCAAAATTGCAGAGATTGGGGATTCAAATGAAATGCTACCAGTTTAGAATAGCACCAGCTTGAGGGGGGATCTTAGAATTACATGACTGGAAGTTAAATCCCAAATTTCAATCAATAAGCACTTACCAGCGTAGAAAAATCCAGGAAGATTTTTCTCCATTCTCTCAATTCCTTCTAACACTAAATCATAGTTCTTTCCATACAAAGGAAATGCTTTACTCCAGTAGTAATGACTGCAATCAAGTACAGTTGAAGCTGTAAGAGTATGGATCACAGTAAACACAGTAACTCATTGCTCTTACTAAATTACAGCCAGCTTCAACTTGGGAAAGAAAATAGACTAACGTAATATAATTAGCAAATTATAAAAGGCTTAAGATTTAAAATACTTCACAAATTTCGGCTCTCCCTCCACCCCTAACAGCTGTCTAAGATCAGAAGTAACAATCGCTTTCAAATCATCCCTGAAAAATAAATTATTGGAAAAAGGTTTAGTTGCTCAAAATATCACCACAGTAATAATTAAAATCCAGAGTAGATAAGTGATCTTGTGTGTGAAACCAGAAAGTTGCTGACAGGAATTACAAAACGAAAAGTTTGGAGCTTTTTATACGTTGAAGCTTTTGCTAGTTCCTTGTTTCGGCTCCCACCAACAAAGGTGGTATAGAGATACAAGTCCTTGGGTGCACGATCTGGAAACATCATAGATGAGAAGAGTGTACCTGTGCAAAGCAAAATTCAAGCATGGTGAGTGCAAGAGAGTATATGTATAGCTAACACATAGTGAAAATTATCCAAGTTCCTCCACCGAGGTGAGCCTAGCAAAGTATTACCAAGAGTTTTTAAACCATTTTGTTGCTCCTTAGAAGGAACAAGAACTCCAAATCCTTCTAGAGGCCTCTTGACGTCCTCTTTCTTAAAGGTAGTAATTATGACTGAAAGTGGCATGTAACTCATCTGCATAATAACATGGAAAAGAATGATTCAAACCAAACTGCAAGGTTGTTAAAAAAACTTCATTAATTTTGGCTGGTCACTTCTTTACGAGGATGTCTCTTAGATGATAGCAGTCAATTTGTGCAAAATAATCTTTTCACAGAAACAAACTTATTTCAAGTCATCCAACTTGTGGTGCAGAATTTGCATCCAGGTAAGTATGATTTGTTCCAGGAACGATATGCATATATTTGGACAAAAAAAAATATAATAAGTTGGCATCTCAATTGGAATTTACCAGTTTTTTAGATTCTTGTGTGGTATGAAAGTATCTTCCTTTACTAGGAATAAGCAAATGAATTTGACAGAGAAAGACCAGAAGCTTAAATACAAAAAACATTTTCGGCAACAATGCATGTAACCATACTGTGCATTTCATGTTCTGCAGCTATTTGAACAATGATGCTTGCATTTGAAAACTACACCCCATGTGTAAGTAAATACATATGAAGATATGTAATCAATAAACAAAATTGTACCTGGGGAAGAAAGTCCAGCGAGAAGCGATTTCTGCCTTTATTAATATTAATTTCTTTAACATTGCACAATGGTGCCTAAAATACAAAAGTTCACTGTTAGAATGTGAAAAAATAAATTCTTCTAAAAACAGTAAATGGTATTAGGAGTTGCATATGTGAATGTTTATGCACGCCAGTGCATTTAAGAGATAAAGAGGGTAAGATGCCATCCAAATCTTAAAAGCAAAAGGTAAATGCAGATGCACAAAGAGTATTCTTACAATGGTCATAATGGTCAGTAGATATTCAAACAATAAAACAAAGGATCAAAGTTTGGGAGTTACGAGTTCAAGTTCTTGAGAAACTTGACTTTTTTCACTCCAACTGTCCAAGTCAGTCTTAAGAAGTGGGGCAAGTGTTCGGTAATCAGCGTCTCAGTGTACAATTGTACTGTCTTTTGTCTCTTTCTTTCCTTCTAGCTTGTTTATTTCTTAATCAACTAAGCAGCAGTTGAATTCTTTCTCAGCACCAGTCACATTTTAAAGATGTAGGATATGATTGACAGGATGACTCAGTTATGCAGTATCACAATGAGAAAAACTAAACTACACAAAACCACCAAAAAAAAAAAACTCAATTAAAAAAGAACTAACCGTCATGATGACAGCATCATAAGATGATGCTTGTGCATGCTTGCCACCCTTAGAAGCATGTGAAACTGACCAGTTCTCAAAATTTGTCTTGCCATCATAACTGTAAGACAATGATAAGACCTTTGATTCTAGTTTAACTCCATCTTTCCCAAGCTCTGTGCACAGCGTATCAGTGAGTGTCTGCAAAAATGCATAAACATGAAAATAAGGACCATTTATTTGGTCTGCAAGCAAAAAATTACGTGCAAAGGGTCAGATTTCAACAACACTATCAGTAAGGATACCACTCAAGTCTCTGCATATTGAGAGAATGAGAGAGCGCAAAGAGAATTTTGAGTAGAGCTCGAAGGAAAGGTAATATTAAAATAGATATGATGACCATAGATAAAATCTGAATGATAAGAGGAAAAATGAACCTAAGGTCTAGGACCTGGGACTTAACCATAGATTTCTGTTGCCAATTTTGCTTCTGCATGAAAATCAAAATATTCATAAGGATGTTTTCACCTGCAGTGCTGTACACAATGAAAAGCTGGTCGAACATCTATATCCTGAAGTTTTGGGTGTGGAATGATTTTATTCCTATCATTTCAGGCAATCTACTCCCCCAAATAAGAGGCTAATATTAGTGAATGCATCTTCATGACAGGAAATTCCATTATTAAGAATGTGTTTCAAAGCATGTTAGGTTCTATGGCCACTGGTTCAAAATATGCTAAGTGAATGACGTAGAACTACACGCCTATTAAGCTGCAAATATGAAAGGGGCTTGACTAAAGTAATCTGCAAGTGTATTTTGAAGGGCTCAATAGCAGCCTAGAAAACTTTTCCACAATTATTATTCAACGAAAGCAAGTAATGAAAGCAAAAGTGGTAGCATCAGATCTGACCAGCTAAGGGATGTTCCTACTTCCTACATGTAAAGGTTATAAATAGTTCAAACGTCTTCTTAGAAAAGAAAAGAAACAGTACCCGGAATAACTACCTGCATTCCACCTAGAAAAGAAAATGAACCATGTTGACGTTTCTTTTTTTCCGAAGAACCTTTTTTTTCTCCATTCTTCTCTTTTTTGGCAGATAGCTTGGCTTTAACTGCCCCAGCTATGATAGAACCAAAACTGGTCGAACAGAAAAGGTTTGCATTAATAAACAAGCAGATATCATGCAGCAAGCATTACTATATTAATAGAATGTCAATCATTGATCTGTAGTACTTCATCAGTGTCAGAGTCGTTCATCAAACTTTAACAATTTAGCCTAGAAGACTGCTTGCATCTATTTAAAAATGCAACAATAACATGGCTGCTCCTATTGATGAATGATGGGAGAGCTTGTAAGCAACCAAACTGCAGAGATTCAGAAAAAAAATACAACTAGATTTCAAGCATCACTAAAGCCAGACTAAAACTAAAGAGGATTTGCTGAACAAAAACCTTACCAACACAGAAGTGCAACATTACTACGAAGGCCAAACAAAAATATGGTTTACTGTATGAAAATTAAAATATTCAGCTTTATATTTTTCATCAGTAACTAAGCAGTTAGGGTCACTATGTGGATTGAAAACAAGTTTGCCACAGTTCTCAACAAGCATCATACTGAGCCAAATGAAAAGGGCACGTCTAATTTCAGAATGCTAAGAGAATAGAATATCAAGTTCAAATGTATTATGGCATCCAGTAAGAATCTTCCAGCGCTGTAAAAAGGCAGCAAAATATTGGTCTAGCCAATAACTTCACTAAATGTGGGATTTGCAAATGACAGAAACTGGAAGAGAATGAATCAACTGCAGTCCAATTCAAACTCAAACTATGCAAGGAAAAATGAACAACAGTACATAAAAAGAAGCATAGAATATACCGCTTCTCTAGATTCCACAGGTCTGGAAAATTGTGGCGTGCCTGTTTCAGGCAAAGACAATACTATCAATAAAAATCCAGAATGAAAGGAAAAGAGTTGGCGCCAAGAAGACCATATCATAACTATTAAAATAGATGCCATAGTTCTTAAGAGCAGTTCAATAAAACTTTTAGTTTCAGTATCCTAAAGCAGATTCCATTCTTCCTATCACAATCGAATATATTCAGATGCATAGCACCAGCAGAATACCAGACCAAAGAACATTTTCCAGTGGTGTCCTAATAAAAAGATCCCATAACTTATACAAGTGGTCCAAATATCTTGGCCCTTACTTACAGAAAGAGATTCAGGATCTCCAGCACTTGTGCCAGCAACAAAAGGATCGATAAGATAATCAACAACCTTAGAAGGAAGAAACAGAAAAGTAAGATCAATGATAATCAAACACTTCTATATAAAAATCTGGTCTCATTTCAAAATTTAGACAAAATATAAAAGATCCTCTGCTGGTTAATATGGCAGGTATAAATTTGTTGTATTGTAAAGAATACAATACCTCTTTCCCAAAATGTCGCTGAAAGAACTCACCAACACTGCGGGATAAAGGTGTGAGTGAGGTGAATATCAAAACCTCATGATGTAAATGAGATAAAGAACAAGTGTGCATGAGATGAACAACCTCGATAAGTTGAGTTTATCACCTTTCTTGTATATCAGCGTCAGACACTTTTGAGGACTCATTTTTCTTCCATAAGAATGGCTCCAAAATAATTTGCAACTGCAACCAGAAAAATGCATGCCCTTAAGAATGCACAAAAATAAAAATGAAAAGTTGCAGCTTGTTTATCAAGTTTGAACATCAAACTGAATCTTTGTGCAAAGAACCAATGGTTTTTTTTTTTGTTTGACAAGTGATCCTAGTTAACTTTTTAAATCAGACGATTTCATGTTAACAAAATCATGCATGTCAGAAATGGTAGGCAGACAAGGTAATCCTACTATCAATAATGAAACTACCAATCAATGCTTCATATTCCTAGAAAACAAGATGCAATAGCAAGATTCCCAGAGCCCGCCATTCAAATAAGAAACAGAGCAGCAAAAAGTGGTGGCTTTCAAGATTCCAGGAGCTTTCAGGTTGCTAACCAACAATCCTTCTATATGCAAAAATTAAGTTATGTGCCTACTGTTGATGAACAAAAAATATTGCATCATGACGAGAAAAACAGCGGTGGGATGCTTCTAATTTATTGGATGGTCCTCAGACTTGTCCCAGAAAGACAAACCTTTGATTGCGCCGAGAGAAAGTTGCTCTTGATCAGTGCAACTGGATTTGTTGGTATCTGGCACAAAACATGAGAAGAGCATACGCTAATAAGACAAACATAGCTGCAGATAGAAAAAGGATAGACAAAGTACAATAAGCATGTTCCTTTCGTCTAAGAAACAAGGGAAATAAACTTATTAGTTGGCAACAAAGACACCATAAGATAGATATACCAGTACAGGCATTCCATTCCTCACAATATACCGTTTGTTCTGTGCAATTGGCTGCAAAGGTAGACATCAATAAATTAAGCCAACAAAAAAGAATCCACCACGAACTCTCAAGATTCAACTAGAGCACACAGGAAATCATTTCATAATATGGAGCACTGATAAACTAAGCATTTGAAAAAAGAAAATGGCATTAGGCTAAGAGATAAAGTTAAGAACAATAAGCCTTACAAATTGTTGCTTCTCTCTAAGCCCAAGATCATCAAGTAAGCTTTTGACCTCCACTTCACTCTCAGTCTGCACAGTGTGGGAAAAAAAATTCACTTCACCAAAAACCAAAACAATCATTAACAAATGTTAATTAAGAAAGAATCCATGCAGCTTGCCAAAATAAACTCTCTGCCCCAAGAAATTTTTTTTCCAATTACGCGCACTTGTGATTCACAAAGCAAGAAGCAAAGATTAACATGGAAGATTGAAAAAAAAACTTAGACAAATAAATGGTAACCATGGTATTAGCTCCTTCATCCCAAACAAGATCATGATGGGAAACACTTCTTAATTTGCCTCCAGCTCTTCCTTCAGCTTCAAAGACTGTCACTTTCACCCCATTTGATTTCAGCTTGTATGCAGCAGCAAGCCCACTTAAACAAAAACAAAAAAAAATACAAAAGCGAGAGCACAATCACACACACACACAATTAAACTACAGAAAGAAAACCCAGAAACCAAAAGTCCAAAAACAAATGATACCTAACGCCTGCACCTATAACAGCTACATTTTTACTTTGCTTACTACCAAAATCGTCGTCTTTGCCAGCTGCAGTCATTTCAGAACTATCAGTCAGTCCTAAGGTGGCAGCGTCAACGGATAGTAGGTGGTGGAAATGCAAAGAAGATGAACCAGGTGATGGTAGTTTACTTTATGGGCTTTGCTTTCATGTTTTAGAAGAAGAGAGAAAATTACAAGTTCATTTGAGCCTCGCCCATCATTTTTACAGGCCCATTGGACACTCCAAGGTTCTTCTTGTTATCCCATCCACCTTTTTCTAATGATCTAATTAGTAAAACTTTGAAATAGATGAAAAATTATGGACTTTTAATTTAGAGATTTAAAATAAAATATTTAATATTTAAAGATTTAAACTAAATTTAATAAATTTCTACTTTCTAAAAAATATCATTTATATGAGATATTTATACTATGATGTATTCTCTAGAAATTATCTCTTAAATTCTTCACTAGGATGCAAAATTTGGATTTGAACATGGAGAGCAAACCTTCATACAAGTCAAACACTCTCTTTAATTAACTTATTATCAAAGAAGCAGCAATACATGTTTCTCTTATAATCAATCTTTATATGCTTTTTTTATTTCTTCTTTTTATAAAATAAAATTTTTGAGGTTAGCAAGACTGGAAATGCGAGTGAAAATATTATTTACTAAAATAGTATTTTTATGATTTTGCTCTTTCCAGCAAAAAAAAAAAAACTTAAAACTAGTGATTTGAGGTATTGAAGTCTTTTCACAATACCTATTAGTATTATCAAAATAATTGGGATAAATAACTCTTTTTTATTTTAAAAATACAGTAAGACTATCAAAATACTTTTATAATAAAAAAAAAAAAACAAACTTGTGTTAAGTGATATTTTTATATTTTCATAATGGTTTTTTTATTATTATCATATCAATCGAGAAGCAATTTAATATTTAATTAAATATATATATATATAAAGGTATTTTAATCATTATATATATAAAACAACAAAAAACATAATGAAACGATTATAGATTAAAAACAATAAAAAAACATAATGAAACAATTAAAATACCTTTAAAAATATTAAAGGGTTTTTTTTTATTTTTTCAAAATATTTTTTTATTATTATCATATTTTATCCTCCTCTAGTGTGACATGTCTTCTAGTAAATTCACAAAAATCAAACGTGAGTCTTCAAAGGTAAGATCTCTATTCTTCTGGTGTTTGAACTCATGATCATCTCGCAAAAATGATTATAATTAAGACGACCACTACACTAGGGAGGTTTTGTGATAATTACATCTTCGTTTTGGTAAAAGAGATATACAATTGCTGTTCATGTAAATAAGATGTACAAGTTATTTTGTTAATAAATTATATAATTAATTTAATTATAAAGATTTATTAATCATGTTTATTGCAAATCAAAGAAATCTTCACCACCTCACCCAATGGTGTGCTTGACACCAAGCACTGATTCTGGCTTGAGTTTGGATATTGCCAGTAAAAATGCTGCCATGCATGCCTCTTCTTCAACTTCGATTAATTTTATCATTCAATTTTTAAGCCATTATGAACCGATTGAGAATATCTCGTCATATGATCGATAGCCTAAGTTTAATTGGCAGCATTTCTGCTTAAATTCATAAAGCAATTTCTCTTAAATCATTAGTAATATGATATAATCCAATATGCTCGTAAGAGGGTGTACTTGACAATCAATTCTTGCTCAAGTAAAACTGCTCTCTTGAACCGTCTAGTTGTCCAGTGTTAAGCGCTTGGGATTAAAAGGTTTACTTTCCTTGTAATTTCAGGTTTGAGCCATGTGGTTGCTAATATAATAGCCACTGGAAGCTTACATTGTCATTAACTTCAGGGCCCATGGGAGTAGTCGAAGTGCGTGTAAACTAACCGAACACCCATGTTAATCAAAAAAAAAACTGCTTTCTTGAATCCACCCTTGTTTCATGATCCAAAGCCATGACCACACTACAATTAAAGAAAAAAAAATTAATGTTTGGAAATGCGGTAGCAATTATAATTCAAAGTATTTTTTGTGCGGAAATATATTAAAATAATATTTTTTATTTTAAAAAAATTATTTTTGATATTAACATTTTAAAAAAACGATATGAAAATAAAAAAAATGAAATATTTAAAAAATATGATTTCAAATATGTTTTCAAACATCAAAGAAAAATGAGGAGGGGAGAACAAGAAGGAAGAAGAAGAAAATACAGAAGACTGTTGAATTAATTAGTAAATCGCTAATTATTGCTCCTTGTAATACTTCGTTTTCTTCGTCATCGAATTGATCATGTAATCCATCGCTTCTGCGTTTGTTAGATCGAACCGCGGTTGAGAAAGACGGTCCCCATCAATGATGGTAAAGCCCTATCACAAACTTTTTGGCTCGCCCTGGAGGCCAGGCTTCCCAGAGCTAGAGCTTGAGACATGTAATTATCAAACCTTTTTATTCTTGTAATACAAGGAAGCTTTAAAAAAGTATAACGTTGGCATGAGAATTAGGACATCTCAAGCTGCTTTTTTAGAAACAATTTGCAAGGTTAATTAAGCTTGCTTGAATTATTACTTGGGATTAAAGAAAAAAAAATGAAAAGCCACTCATGGATGACAACATATATCATTAAAGATGAAGATAGTACTTTTTTACATAGTTTTGAAACCCGGCCCGGCGGGTCGACCCGGGACCCGGCCGATCCGGGGCTGGAACTTTAGCCGAGTTGAAGAAAAAATAAGGGAAGGAAAGACCTGACGTGACCCAGTTGACCCGGCAAGACTAAGTCAAAAACTCGGTTGCAACCCGTTGATTTTTGTTTTTTTTTTAACTAAAACGACATCGTTTGGATTTAAAAAAAAAAAAAGAATTGACCCGAGCGACCCCGTCAAAATTCAGGAACCGAGCCGGGTCTAAAAAATTTGCTTTTTTAAATAGTTTTTTTCTGTCTCTATCTTCATCTTTCAATTAAACATATTTTTTTTTCTATCCTAAAATATTAACTAAACTTAATTTTAATGATTGTTCAAAGGGCATCCAAATTAAATATAAAGTGCTCTTAATCATCATGCATGATTTCGTAGGAGAGAAATCTTTGCCCAATGATTTTTGTTTGTTTTTTTTTTTCCTAGGTTTGGCGGGCTAAGGATTTAACTTACCGACCATCATTTGGAAATCTATGATGCCATGATAAACAAAGAAGCGTGTCTCTTAATACAAGCAATAATGTCCCTTTCACTGACTTCGAAGGTTGGTAACCAGTTCTTTGAAATAGGGTTATAGCTAGAGAAGGAGCACTTGTCCCTCCCAAGACCCTAAAACCCAAGAGGGACAAAATTAATCATATTTGCTTCGAGTTTTGGAACTTTGAGACACAAGCGAGCTCGATGATTGATTGAACGTCTTCAATGGAGGTTGGTTGGAGTACCTCGGAGACAAATCTCTCTCTCTCTCTCTTAGACCTCTTCTAGAGGGATTAATTTAAATAAAAATAAAAATTCGTGTTGTATTATACTTTAATTAAGACTAAACCTCTTCAATATAGTGTTTTTTTTTTTTTTTTGCTCTTGTAAATGCCTCTGTAATCTCTCGGTTGAATCTCGAAGAGGGGGGCATCGAATTAACCAGATGAGGAACAGGAGTGATTAGGGTATTATAAACTTCGAGCCAAAGCGATTTAAAAGTTTACAATGATTGGTTTGTTTCTTAGAGTACACTAGGGTTTGAAATTTGAATGAGATTGCCTGTTTTTTCTTGACCACTTAACGGAGCTTGATTTGCCTGGACATGTCAAGACTGGATTGTTTATTTGGAAATTGATCTCAGGTGGTTAAAAAAGGCATGTAAGTGGGCACTAGCAGCTCTCTCCACTGTCTCCGTCGAGGACGACCACATGAATTGATCACCAACCAGACCAGATTTGGGCTCAAATTGTGGGGTCCGAGTCTTGTGGGCTCTACTGAAACAGCCTTGATGAAATAATATATATAAAGTTGGTCACCCACAAGCTTCTGCAATGCACCAACTACGTGCTGCAGAGGTTAGTGGTTTTTTAAAAGTTTTTTTTTAAAACAATATATATATTAAAATAATTTTTTTAAAAAATTTATTTTTGGTATTAGAATATTAAAATGATCTAAAAAATTAAAAAAAATTTTAAAAAAAAACAATAATTTTTTAGAAGTGCATTGAACACACCCTATGTTTGATGACTAGTTTGAATTCCTTTTTTAGAATGCTTTTAAATTTTTTTTCTCTTAAAAAATATTGAATTGATTTTTTTTTGTGTTTTTTAATAATTTTAATACATTAATATTTAAAAAAAATATCATTTCAATACATTTTTAATTGAAAAGTATTTTTGCAAAGAACTCAGCATTGTAATACAAAAAACACACTATGCGATGCATTTATTGCGTTACAAACAAAGTTTAGATGTGTGTTTGGTATTATGATGGTTTTTACGATTACGGTTTGAAAAGGCAAGTTTAAAAAAAGTTATAAATTGTAGTATATCGACCCACGCTTTGTAGCGGGTCAATATCAAATTTCTTTTAAAATGTAAAAAAAATATTAAGAGTATGGAAAATGTTTTAATAATGTTATTAGACCTAATCAAGTGGGTTAATTTTTAAACTTCCACTCAACTCTTTGTCAGACTCAAGGAACGTGGGTCTGGCAACCATATCAAGCCCAATTTACTTGGATCTGACATATTTGTTAAACCCAAGCAAACATGGATCCGATGCAGCTTTTTAAATTTAAAAATAATAAAACAATATCAAAATGCCAAAATGTCCCCCATAATTATAGAAAATTACACAAAAAATAGTGTGAAAGAACAAAAATACTGAAATACCCCCACAATCAGGGCTTTAATTTTTTCAACCAAAGAGCAAAATATTAATTTAACTTTCTGTTAAAAGACAACATTAGCTCAATCTCAAGCCTTCGGAGCTTGGAAAATCCATTGTGCAAGTCTACAGTAAACCGTGTCTTGGTCCATAGTATACTTGCACAAGGTTGCCAGACCCAAGCCGCTTGGGTCTAACAACCATGCCTGATTTGACAAACAACAAACAAAGAGAATAATTATGTACTTTAGTTGTCAGGAGAGAGAGAAAAAAGAAAAAACACAAACAATCGATCATCGACGACAATCCAACCATTATTTGTCTACACTCGTCACACCATGTGAAAGAGGACACAACTTCGCATCTAGTTAGACGGCGGATGACCAGATTTGGCCACCGGAAAGCGCATACACGTCTTCTTAATGGCGTGAGCATTGTCCATTCGTTGAGGCATGAGAAACACGCGCCAGCAGCTTTTCAATTAAAAAATAACAAATAAAACGTGAAAATACTAAAATGTTCTCATGGTCCTTTTAATTACACAAAATATCCATGTAAAAATACCAAAATACCCCAAAAGACAAAGCTTTTTTTTTTTTGTCTTTTTTGAGGCTAAAAGTGTTATTTTAATGTATATGAAAATTAGAAAAACCTGAAATATCTTGTCCAGCAGTCTATCCTTTTATAATATTTGGGGCAAAAAAGTATTTTTATTGTTACGCATATTGTGAAAAGCCAAAAAAGTTTTTGGTTAATAATTCTAAAATTTATTGACTCTTAGGGTAAAAAAATAGTTTTACTATGTTAAAAAATTGAAAAAGATAATACACCCCCAAACAATCTTTTAATAACCACCGAGTTAGATGAAAAGCCTCAAACACCCTTAAATCAAAGATTTAAATTTAAGTCATTATAGGGTAAAAAGATAATTTTATTATTGGATAATTTGTGTTTAGAGCTCCAATGAAATCCCCATGCTATTTAACTTTCTTTTTAATAACAGAAAATTGTTGGTCCAATTACATTAATTCTTGATTCGCTAATTAAACAAACAGCTAGAATTAATTAGTAAAAACTATATTGATCTGATAAGGTACAGCTTACTCAAAGCTAATTTGTAATTGTGAATCTCTCTAGCAACCAGCTTAATGAGTTGACTCTAGTCCAACCCTCCAGCTACTTCACCAGTACTATATATAATTCAGTACCCCAGATAATGGCCATCTGCACTCACACACCAAGTCTTGCACAATAGCAAGAAGGTAAGTTAGGTAGCTACGCCCTTCCGTACCTTCGCAGAAACTGAC